>Ga0316209_1000040_pt1 | contig 281489 bp, 236 predicted proteins | sample 6monopyrite_MG_FD_204945 | JGI IMG/M metagenome (GOLD analysis project Ga0316209, IMG submission 204945) | Microbial mat bacterial communities from mineral coupon in-situ incubated in ocean water Damariscotta River, Maine, United States -... | ecosystem: Environmental > Aquatic > Marine >... | reverse complement strand
GGTCAGTGAGCCTCTTTTGTTTGTCCTATCGCTTTGCTGCTTGAGGACTCTCTCTTTGTCCTAACGCTTCGCTGCTTGAGGACTCTTGTTATGTCTCGCGGCCAGTTGCTACGCAACGGCCTACGACAGGCGGAGTCTTTTGATGTCCTACCGCTTCGCTACTTGAGAACGGAACCGGGCGGCGGGCGGTCGCCCTTGCCAACCCAAGAGGGTTGGTTGTTTACCCGTACTGTCGCTTCGCTACTTGAGGACTCTCTCTTTGTCCTAACGCTTCGCTGCTTGAGGACAATACCGCCCGAGGCAAAACTTTTCTGGCGCTACCACTGCGTTACTTAGCAGTCGCACCCACTGCCGGACGGGGTTTGAACCCCGTTCGAAACGTTTTCAACCTTTATTGCACAAGTAAATTGCTAAGCTGAAATCAACAGACGGGGTTTAAACCCCGTCCGGCAGACATTGCACTTCTTCGTCCTACCGCTTTGCTGCTTTAAGTGCGGTACGTCTATCTCAGTTTTTGCAAGGCTTCAGTGCAGGTGCGGGCGCGCATGGCCTGCTTCGTTATGATCGGGTCGGTAAAACCGGCATTTACGGTGTGGTTGATCAAATCAAAAAAGCTGTCCCAATAGCCATCAGTGTCAAGCAATACGATTTTTTGTTGTAGCTCTTCTAGATTGATCCAGCTCAACACTTCTACCACTTCTTCCAACGTTCCAAGCCCGCCAGGAAGAACAACAAAACCATCGGATTGTTCAGCCATGCGGGCTTTGCGGCGGTGCAAGGTATCAACAATCTCCAGATCACCGCGTTCAAAGGCTATTTCTTTTTCCTGCAAGAATTCAGGTATAATTCCCAGCACCTGACCTCCGGCATCGGCGCAGGCATTAGCTACGGCACCCATTAGGCCGATATCGCCACCGCCATAGACCAGACGGATATTATTTTTGGCGAGCAAATGACCAAGTTCACGGGCTAATTCGATATAATGCGGATGTTTTCCAGTGCGGGATCCGCAAAAAACGCAAATGGATTTTAGTTTAGTCATGGTGATTTCCAAGAAAACAAGTAGAATGAATGGTGGGTGTGTTAGCTGCCAATGTGCCAATTGGTGCTAGAATAGGCCGATTCGTATTGGGAGAGAAAACCAATGACTACTTTGCGAGGGTTTATTATTGCGGTTTTTGTTACTGGAATAGCCGTGCTTGGTGTGTTTTGGATGGCGAGTCGTTCAAAACCTCCAGTTCAGCCGCCAGTGATCACAAACCCAGATGACTTGGACAAAGAGCATGCCGTTCGTTCAGCTCCGGCATTTGATATTGTGCGCGTTGATGTGGGCGGCACGGCGGTAATTGCAGGCACCTCAGAAGCTGGTTCACGAGTAGCACTGATGGTTGGTGAAAAAGAACTTGCCCATACTTTAACGGCTGCTGATGGCACATGGGCGCTGATCCTTGCCGACCCTTTGCCTTCAGGTGATATTGAGCTTTATTTAATTGCAACGACCAAAGATGGACAAGAAATTCGCTCGCAGCATGTGGTGGTAGTTTCAATTCCTGTGAGCAGAGATCGCTTGCCATTGGTGGTGTTGGGCGCTCCTGGCGGCGCTAGCCGGGTGTTGCAGGATCCTGATTCAAAACCCCGTTCAGGTTCTTTAGTGCTGGAAACCATAGACTATGACCGGCAAGGGGGCATTATCTTTGCAGGTCTGGCAAAACCAGGCAATGAAGTTCGGGTGAAGTCTGACGGTAAATTGATTGGCGAAACTAGGGCTGATGAAAACGGGCGCTGGGTATTGGTAAGTCGCGCGCCAATAAGTGAAGGTGTACATCAATTGCAAATTGATGAGATTGAAAAATCCGGCAGGGTTAGTGCGGTTCTTGTGCTACCATTTGAGCGTGCAGATCCCTCTAGAATTGCAGAAGCCTCTGCGGGCAGCGTGATTGTTCAACCGGGTAATTCTTTATGGAGAATCGCCAGACGACTTTATGGCAGTGGTTGGCAATACACCGTTATTTATTCAGCCAATGCTGACCAGATCCGAGACCCTGATAAAATTTATCCGGGGCAAGTGTTTGCGATTCCAGTTCCAGCTACAGAAAACCCAGGATAGTAGCTACATCTAATCAAGGCGGTTTTGACGTTTTATCGGATTAATTTGCTAAAATAGAGTTTCGAGCCTTGCACTTTACTTACAAGCGATCATCTTGAAGCGATGCGGGCAAATAATACATCCAGTGAAATGCAAAACGATGGCAGTATTGGGCCAGCACTCAAGCGAGTGTTTGCTTTATTACTAAAACCACAATTGCGTAAATACCGGCCAATTATGGCTCTGGCTGTGACACTAACTTTGGTGGGAAAATTACTATCGGTAATTTCACCGATTTTTTTTGGTGATGCGGTAAATGCGTTGGCTGACAAAGCCGATGGCATGGTAATGAAATCAATAATTCTTTTGCTACTTGCATGGTCATTATCAAGGTTCCTTGCTGTGGCATTTCCGCAAATTCGCGATGCAATGTTTGCGCAAGTTTCGCAAGCTGCTGTGCGCGTAACTGCTGTAGAAGCATTTGCCCATGCGAGTTCGCTTTCTTTGCAGTTTCACCTGACCCGCCGCGCTGGATCGTTAAACCGGGTAATTGAGCGCGGTTCCAACGCCATTGATTATCTGCTCAGGTTCTTGGCCTTTAACATTGTACCGACTTTGGTGGAATTGGTGTTGGCGGCCTTGGTTCTTGCGGTGCGATACGGTATCTGGTTTTCGGTGATTGCAGTACTTACGGTGGCAGCTTATGCCGGGTTTACGGTTTGGGTTACCGAGTGGCGAGTCAAGCAACGGCGAGCGATGAATGACGCCGATAATGAGGTTCGTGGCCGCGCCGTAGATTCGCTAACCAATTTTGAAACCGTTAAAGCCTTTGCCACCGAGGATCGCGAAGCTGCACGCTTTGGCGAGGCTTTGGGTCGCTTTAGCGAGCAATTGATTAAGGTAATGCGCTCTTTGTCTTTTTTGAATGCCGGACAAGAGTTTTTGATGGGAGCCGGGATATTTGCCGTGGTGTTGATGGCTGGGTTTATGGTGCATTCCGGTTCATTGCAAGTTGGAGACATGACGGCGGTTATGCTGATCTTGCTAAATATTTATCGACCTTTGGGCATTTTGGGTTTTGCTTGGCGTGAGATCAAACAAGGGGCCGTTGATCTGGAAAATCTTGATCAATTGGTAAGTAAAAACCCCGATGTAGCAGATGTGGACGACGCACCTGAACTTGATTTGCAAGATGGTTCAATTGTGTTTGAGGGGATCAGCTTTACCCATGAAGGGCGAAATGGTGGCCTGCGAAATATCAGTTTTAGAGTGCCGGCTGGTGCCAAAGTCGGAATTGTCGGGCCCAGTGGAGCTGGAAAATCTACAATACTAAAACTATTGTTTCGGTTCTATGATCCGGCGTCGGGACGGATATTGATTGATGGGCAGGATATTGCAAAAATCCGGCAAAAATCTTTGCGCGAAGGATTGGGATTGGTGCCGCAAGATGTGGCACTGTTTAATGACAGCCTGCATTTTAACATTACTTATGCCAGATCTGAGGCCAGTCAGGATGAAATAGATCAAGCTCTGGCTGATGCGCATTTGACAGATTTTGTCGCCAGCCTGCCTGATGGACTAAATACTAAGGTTGGTGAGCGTGGGCTAAAATTGTCCGGCGGTGAAAAACAACGGGTTGGAATTGCGAGGGCGATTTTAAAAGACCCGGCAATCTTAGTGTTAGATGAAGCCACATCAAGTCTTGATTCTGAAACCGAACGTGAGGTGCAAGAGGCGCTGAATGATGCAGCGCAGGGACGTACGAGCTTGGCCATCGCCCACCGTTTGTCCACCATTGCTGATGCGGATTTGATCTTGGTGATTGAGGCCGGAGCGCTGGTCGAGCAGGGCACGCATGATGAATTGATCGCCAAAGGCGGCCTCTATGCACGCATGTGGAAGCGTCAGGCCAAGCGCGAAGTGTCGGTGGATTTGTAGGGGATAGGGTGCATTAACCTAGGAACTCATCCTTATACCGCGTCACCAACACTATAATTATAACCATCAAGAGCGTATCAAGAATTTAGGTGCTTACAACGTCATCTATGTGGCAAACAGCCGCCAAAGGCACGGACAGTTGACCAAGATTTGTCAGCTATCGTGTGCCAATAACTACTTTGGCCACGGATGCGGTGTGGTTACGGTAACAGCAACTGAAACGATTGCGTTGCGTTAGGATATAAAGGCAAGGCCCCGACCAACGACAAGCGGAACGGAAAGCGCAAAGGTCAGTAAATCAACGACCTGGTGCGGCGGCAATTACCCTATCGTCAACATGGCTTTCATATTTGGTGAAATTACGCACAAACATGGAAACTAGTTCAGCGGCCTTTTGGTCATAGGCGTTGGTATCGTCCCAAGTTCCACGTGGATCCAAAATAGAGCGCTCAACGCCCGGCACATCCACCGGAACCATAAAGCCAAAGTTTTCGTCTTTGCGAAACTCTACGGAACTCAATGATCCATCTAGAGCTGCCGAAAGCAGGGCTCTGGTGGCTTTGATCGGCATGCGGTGGCCGGTTCCATATGGCCCGCTAGTCCAACCAGTATTGACCAGCCAGCAATTAACCTCATTGCGGGCAATTAAATCGCGCAGCAAATTGCCATATTCTGACGGATGACGAGGCATGAACGGGGCACCAAAACACGTCGAAAACGTAGCTGTAGGTTCAGTTACACCTTTTTCGGTACCAGCTACTTTGGCGGTATATCCGGACAAGAAATGGTACATGGCCTGACTTGGGGTCAAGCGGGCAATCGGAGGCAGGATACCAAAAGCATCAGCTGTCAGCATAATCAGGTTCTTTGGCTGATCACAGCGGCCAGTGGTACTGGCGTTGGGGATTGAAGTAAGTGGATATGCCCCGCGTGAATTCTCCGCCAAAGAGGCATCATCAAGATCAAGAATGCGGCTATCCTCATCCATGACCACATTTTCTAACACCGTGCCCCACTTTTTGGTGGTGGCGTAGATTTCCGGCTCGGCCTCAGCGGATAAACGGATCATTTTGGCGTAACAGCCGCCTTCGAAGTTAAACAGGCCATTTTGCGACCAGCCATGCTCATCATCGCCAATCAAAGTGCGGTTGGGATCGGCAGACAATGTGGTTTTTCCGGTTCCAGAAAGGCCGAAGAAAATGGCAGATCCATCCTTTTCACTATCATTGACCGAACAATGCATGGGCATAACGCCGGATTTAGGCAGCAAATAATTCAAAATAGTGAATACGGATTTTTTGATTTCACCAGCGTAAGATGTGCCGCCAATTAATACCATGCGTTTTGAGATGTTTACCGCGATTACGGTTTCAGAACCCTCGCGTGTGCCGTGGCGGTCTGGGTTGGCTTTGAAGCCAGGGAAGTCAATGATCGTAAATTCTGCAGCAAAGTTTGAGAGTTCGGTATTTGTTGGAATACGTAGCAAATGGCGGATAAACAAAGAATGCCAAGCGTATTCAGTAACTACCTGCACTGGCAGACGGTGGTCGAGATCGGCACCGCCGAATAATTCTTGTACGAATAATTCTTTGTCGGTGGCATATTCTTTGAAATCTTGCCACAAGTTCTCAAAATTCTCTGGAGTGATACTTTCGTTGGAATCCCACCAGACGCTGTTTTCGGTTTCTGCGTCCCGAACCGTGTATTTGTCTTTGGCTGAGCGTCCGGTATGGGTTCCGGTTTTTACTACCAACGCACCGCCTTCAGCGACTTGCCCGGATCCGGATCTAACCGTATTTTCATAAAGTGCAGCATTTGGCCAGTTGCAATTCATCGTTTTAGCGCGAAGGCCAAGGGCGTCAATGGTGGCGGGAATGGAATGAGTCACGATAAGATTCCTCTTGGGCAGGTTTTTATGAATTTGGCGGCTGATAGCTTCATTTTGATTGGATGTCTACCCTATCAGACAATCGAGAAAATCTAGCACACGTTAGTACACGCTCAAGGGTAGACAAAATCGTTATTTTTGGGCCATTTCCGGTTAAATATACACATTTGGTAAGCAAAGTTGATGTGATTTGTACACTGAACGTGCTAATCGGATTGCCGGGAAAATTTCTTACGGGCGAACACAGGCATAATGATGGAACCAACACCAACAATTAGTGGCATTGCAATGCGGTGTGCTGACTTCTCGACACTGGGTGAGGCGTTGGATTATGCCGCGACAGGACAAACCGGAATCAATTTTTATTCAGCGCGCAAAGGCTTGGAAGTTACCTTGCCTTATACCGAACTGCGAGATCGCGCTAAGGATTTGGCAGGTCTAATGCTTGGCAGCGGATTGGTTGAAGGAGATCGGGTGGCGCTGGTTGCCGAATCTGATGTTGATTTTGTGGTTGCGTTTTTTGCTTGCCAATATGCTGGTTTATTGCCGGCCCCCTTACCGCTTCCTGTGGCCTTTGGCGGCCGTGAAGGTTATATTGATCACATTCGTAGAATTTCTATGGTTTGCGGGGCGAAGGCTATTTTTTGTCCGGATAATTTAAGTGAGTGGATCCAGCAATCAGCACAAACACTTGAATTAACTTGGGCTGGATCGGTTGCAGATTTTTTGTCTGCCAACAGCAAACAAGCGCCGTTGCCACAAATTGATCCTGAGGGTCTGAGTTATTTGCAATTCTCCTCTGGAACCACTCGTTTCCCACTGGGCGTTGAGATTACTCACAAAGCTTTTATGGCCAATGCATATGCTATTGCAAAGCATGGCTTACAGATTGGCGAGGGAGATCGAACTTGCTCTTGGTTGCCATTTTATCACGATATGGGGCTGGTCGGGTTTTTGTTAACTCCAGTGGTGACCCAGATGAGCAATGATATTTTGCCTACGCGAGATTTTGCTCGTCGGCCGTTAATGTGGTTGTCAATGATTTCAGATAATAAAGCCAGCTTGGCGTTTTCGCCTAGTTTTGGATATGACCTCTGCGCCCGCCGGGCCAACAAGGCTAATTTGGATCATTTGGATTTAAGTCATTGGCGAGTTGCAGGTATTGGTGGCGATATGATTAGGGTCGCTGTTCTTGATCGTTTTACGGAGCGTTTTTCAGCCGTTGGTTTTAATGGTAACTCTCTGGTCCCAAGTTACGGAATGGCTGAAACTACCTTGGCTATTAGCTTCGTGCCAACGCAACAAGGCGTGGTTTATGATACGGTAGATTTAAATAAACTGGATACTGAAAAAACGGCAGTTCCTGTTGCCGCAAATGCGGATGTTGCTTCTCGTGAATTTGTTCTGTGCGGTCCGGTGCTTCCGGGGCACAAAATGGAAGTTCGAAGTGAAACAGGTGCGGTTTTATCAGAAGGTAAAGTCGGCCGTATTTATGTTGCGGGGCCTAGCCTTATGACCCGTTATTTTGGCAATGCTGGGGAAACTGCTTGTGTGATGTGTGCTGATGGCTGGCTTGATACCGGTGATTTAGGATATTTTCGCGGTGATCAAATTGTAATTACTGGCCGCGCTAAAGACTTGATTTTAGTCAATGGCCGTAATGTTTGGCCACAAGATTTGGAATGGTCGGCAGAAACCGGGGTTGAGGGTTTGCGTTCGGGAGATGTTGCTGCTTTTTCAATAGACGATGGTGGAACGGAAGAGGTGATATTGTTAGTGCAAACCCGTATTTCTGATCCGAAGCGTCGTCTGGCTCTATTGCAGGGCATTGAAGGTCTGGTTAATGCTGAATATGGCTTAACTACACAGGTGGTTGGAGTGCCGCCACATTCACTTCCGCAGACTTCATCGGGTAAATTGAGCCGGGCTAAAGCTCGCAAAATGTATATTGATGGAACCTTTGAAGCTCTGCGCAAAGAACGTAACGCTGCGGTTAATTGAGTGCCCTAAAACAAATTGCCATTACCGGTGCTACCGGGTTTCTTGGCCACCACATAAGCGCAAAACTAATTGCGTCTGGTGTTCATTTGCGCGCTTTGGTGCGTGATAAAACCCGGGCCACTGCTCTTAGTGACATGGGAGCCGAACTGATTATCGGTGATCTTGATAATGCCAAAGCATTAGAGACTTTGGTTCAAGATTGTGACTGTGTGGTTCATGTTGCCGGCGCCATCAAAGCTAAGACAAGCGAAGCATTGATTGCGATCAATGGCGGCGGTACGGCAAACCTCGTGGCTGCATGTGATGCCGTGGCTGCTAAAATTCGACTTGTGCATATTTCTTCTATCACGGCGCGCGAGCCACAATTATCTGCCTATGCAAATAGTAAAGCAGCAAGTGAACAGGCAGCAAACCGGCATAATGGGCCGGTAGTTATTATTAGGCCCAATGCGGTTTATGGGCCGGGTGATCGCGAAACCTTACAGGTGTTCAAAGTAGCGCAAGGCTTGTTTCAGCCATTATTCAAGCAGCCTGATGCTCGTATTGCGATGATCCATGTGGATGATGCGGCGCAGGCAGTTCTAGCCTTGTGTGATTTGAACGCACCTATTGGATTATTTGAAATTGCAGATGCACAGACACAAGGTTATGGCTGGCTTGAAATCACAAAAACAGCGGTGCTGGCAGTTGGTGGTCGTGCCAGGCTGGTTCCAATTCCGTTGAATTTATTGCGTTTAGCTGGAGTTATTTCAGAAAATATGGGTCGGTTTCGATCTGATCCCCCAATATTTAATCGTGGCAAGGTTCGTGAAATTTTGCATGGAGATTGGGCTGTGCAATCGGATTTACGAATACCGGCTGATATTTGGTTTCCAAAAATAAATCTGGAGCAAGGATTTTGCGATACCGTGAACTGGTATCGCTCACAAGGCTGGCTGTAGTGCCTTACATTAGATTCTGACTTTAGGTTTTTTGCAGCAATAAAACCGCGCAACCGCTGGCATGGGGTTTCAGCTCGCTGGTTTGTTGGTTTAATTGTTCAGGCCCTGCAACTTCCGACCAACATTTATCATCTCCAAGTGCAAAAAAACGTTGGTCTTTTACGGTAAACCCCGGTTGTGAAATCAACTCATTCCAACTGTTTTGCTCATATTCCCATTGCTTAGTGTAAAGACCGAGGCTGTCTTTGAGTAAGGTAGGGCCACCTTGGCCCATCGGGACGGAAATAATTACTTTACCGGCAACTTGCAGCACTCGGTAAAAAGCAGCCAGCACATCTTTGTTGACGGTTGGACTGCGAGTTTCTGCGACTTCCCTAGCGGTTCTTGCGCGGTTAAAAGCACTGTTTGGGTCATCTATAGACGCTTCATCAAAGCCGATATGCTCAATTGTTGAGATACATGTGACAAGGTCAAAATGATTTTGTGGTAGCGGGCAGGAGCGAATATCCCCAATGGTTACCGGTACGGATAAGACCTGTTGTTGCCAGCTTTGCGGATAGCGGCTTGCCACCCGCTCGGGCCGCACAATGTCGGCGGCAGCAATAGATGTGCCTTTACGGCTTTGTGCAGCTAATAATAGTCCAAGCCAATCAAAGCTCGACATGGCAAATCCGATGTCGAGAATTTTTTTGGCATTGCGTAAACTTTGTGCAGCCCATGGAACTTCGATTAGTCGTTCGGAATGTCCGGGAACATCAAGGGTGAAATCATCAAACTCGGATTTTTCTTCTAACACCGCAAGCGCACGGTCAAGGATGAACTGGTGTGTTTGAGAGATCATGATAACTTGCCTGAAGAATTACGAATCCACTTGAACTGAAGCCTAGCCTCTTTAGCGCCAGCTTTCTATATTGCAGCGATTCTATCCGCACAGAGCAAACAGGGGCCGTTGCAAATGGAAAAAACCTATATTACCGCAGAAGAATTACTAACCGGATCATTTGAACTGGCCGAGCAGATATTGAGCAGTGGCTTTCGTCCTGATTATATCGTCGGAGTTTGGCGCGGCGGAGCGCCAATCGGTATTGCGGTACAAGAGGCACTGGAATTTTGCGGCGCTCCTTCAGATCATATTGCCATTAGAACTTCGTCTTATCACGGAATAGGACAGCAAGATGCAGTTGTACGGGTGCATGGACTGCATTATTTGATCGAAAACGTAAATGCAGATGACAGTTTGCTGATTGTTGATGATGTATTTGATTCAGGTCGTTCAATTGCCGCTATCATCAAAGAGATGCAAGCTTTAAGCCGCCTGAACATGCCCAAGGATCTGCGGGTTGGTACTGTGTATTACAAGCCTACCAAAAATTTGACTGATAGGGTGCCGGATTATTACTGCCATGAAACCGATAAATGGCTGGTGTTTCCGCACGAATTGGACGGCTTGTCTGAGGAGGAAGTGCGTGCCAATAAGAATTTGCCAGAAGGGTTGATCAACATTCGCCGCGAATATCTAAACGCACAAAAATAGTCAGTAATTAGGGGTGATCACAGATTAAAAGACTATTTTGTTTTTGCGCAAACGAGCTATTTCAAATTCACTGAGTTGCAGGTTTTGTTTTAGTATTTCAGTGCTATCTGCCCCCAAAGATGGCGGTGGAATATTTTCTGATACGGGTGTTTTTGAAAATCGAATGGGTGAGGCTGGTGTTTTTATAACTTGCAACAAGTCGGCTCGTGATTGGCTCAATGTCATGTTTCTGGCTTTGGATTGTTCCATATCAAAAGCTTCGGGAATATTTTGGATCGGTCCCGCAGGCACACCAATAGCAGCCAAGCCTTCCAACCAGCAATCGGTGGGCCGAGAAGCAAGTACTGGCACCAAACAAGCCTGCAACGCCTCGCGATTTTCTAGTCGGTCGGCACTGGTTCGGAATCTGCTGTCAGAACTGAGTTCGCTGCGTCCGGCAAATTCGCAAAATCGATCAAATTGTGCATCATTTCCAATCGCCAGTACAAATTCTCCGTCGCTGCTATTGTAAATGCCATAGGGAGTAAGGTTGGGGTGCGAGGATCCGGTGCGAACTGGAGTTTGGCCATTTTGCATCCAACAAGTAGCTTGATTGATCAATGCGGCCATTTGGCTGTCGAGCAAAGACAGGTCGATATGCTGTCCTTCTTGGGTTTTTTGCGCGTGCATTAAAGCTGCCAAAATAGCATTTGAGGCGTAAAATCCGGTGATTAAGTCGCTAATAGCGACGCCGGTGCGCATGGGGCCGGCATCTGCTTCACCATCGGCGCTTCCGGTAATCGACATCATTCCGCTTAGAGCCTGAATTATATAATCATAACCCGGATTGTCTTTCATCGGGCCGGTTTGGCCAAAGCCGGTTATAGAGCAATAAATCAGTTTCGGATTTAGATTGTTTAGGGTCGCAAAATCCAAACCCATTTTTGCCATAGCACCGACCTTAAAATTTTCGACAATTACATCAGCATTAGCTGCCAATTGGCGCACTAAACCCTGTCCTTCTTTGGACTTTAGATCAATGCAGATGGATTTTTTGCCGCGATTTGCCGCCATGAAATAAGCGGCGTCTGAACGATTTTGCTCTTTATCCATATAAAATGGCGGCCCCCAGCTGCGGGTATCATCTCCGGTGCCCGGGCGCTCTATTTTTATGACTGTAGCGCCCATATCCGCCAGCAATTGCGTTGCCCACGGCCCGGCAAGTACCCGGGTCAGATCAACAACCACAATGTCGGCCAGCGGCGCGTTAGTTTCAGTTTTCGTGGGTTTGTTTTGATCATTCATGGTTCGTTTGTCTTGGGCTAAAAGAATGCCTGCAGTCCTGTCATGGCTCGTCCTAATATCAATGCATGAATGTCATGAGTGCCCTCATAGGTGTTGACGGTCTCTAAATTCATGGAATGGCGCATCACATGGTATTCATCACTAATGCCATTGCCACCATGAATGTCCCGTGCAGCGCGGGCGATATCAAGGGCTTTGCCGCAATTATTGCGTTTTAGCATGGAGATGGCTTCTGGCACATGGGCGCCATTGTCAATCATGCGCCCCAATTGCAAAGCTGCTTGTAAACCCAGCGCGATTTCGGTTTGCATATCGGCAAGTTTTTTCTGTACCAATTGAGTTTGCGCAATTGGCTTGCCAAATACAACACGATCCATCGCGTATTCCCGCGAAGCCATCCAGCAAAATTCCGCAGCGCCAATCGCCCCCCATGCAATACCATACCTCGCTTTGTTTAAGCACGAAAACGGGCCACGTAATCCTTTGATTTCTGGGAAAATATGGCTTTCGGGTACAAATACATTGTCCATAGCCAATTCACCCGTACAAGAAGCGCGCAAGGATAATTTTCCTTCAATTTTTGGTGTGCTTAAACCTTTGCTTGTGCATTCAACCACAAAACCCCGAATAACGCCGTCGAGTTTGGCCCAAACCACAGCAATATCTGCTATTGGAGCGTTGCTTATCCACATTTTGGAGCCGTTCAACAAATAACCGCCATCAACGCGACTCGCAGTGGTGCGCATAGCTCCGGGGTCAGAGCCACCATCAGCTTCGGTTAAACCGAAACAGCCGATTGCCTCGCCAGTAGCTAGTTTTGGCAGCCATTGGCGCTTGATCGCTTCGCTGGCAAATTCATGAATTGGATACATAACCAGTGAGGATTGCACCGATAAGACTGAACGGTATCCTGAGTCTATTTTTTCGACTTCACGGGCAATTAGGCCATAACAAACATGGTTTAAATCAGCGCATCCATATTCTTCGGGTAAGGTCGAGCCTAAAAATCCCATTTCCCCCATTTCATTCAAAATTTCTCGATCGAAGCGTTCTTCTCGGTATGAGCTAAGAATGCGTGGCATTAACTTGTCCTGAGCAAAAGCTTGGGCGCTGTTGGCAACCATTCTTTCCTCTTCGGTCAATTGATTGTGCAGGTCTAAAGGATCCTGCCAGTTAAATGTTTTTAATTCGCTCATTGTTATGCTCTCATTAGGACAGAAAAACAGCTTGTGGGCACTCCTATCGCGCTTTGTCCGCTGATCCAAGCCCACAAACGAAAACTGCCGGGAAAACCCGGTCAATAAAGCTATTGCTTTTGAGTTTAGGCAATATCGTTGGCGATAGCGCCAGCTCCCGCGATAACTTTTGATTTTGTAGGCTTTGTCTGCTGCCGTAGGTGTTCTATCATTAGCACATGGGTGAGGTGCAAAAATTTCCATTTACCCTTGGCGATGAGTATGGCACAAATAGCTGAAGCTTCAGGATGGCTAAATGTCAGCTTTTATGAAATTTATAATTGGATTTACTATATTTTTAGGCCTCGGATGGTTGGGAATTCACTCTAAACTGAGTGATGCTTGGCCTGTGGGTTCGAGTGCAAAGTATATTGAGAATAAATTAGAAGAAAATGCTAGCTCAGCTTTGGTTGAAAATGGTCTACATCAGTTGAAAGTAAAGATGTACGGGCAAAGGGCGGTGCTTGGCGGTAAGGTTGCCTCTGAGGATGCAAAGGACCTAGCAATCAAGATAGTGCTGCAAAGCACAGGTGCTGGTGGTATATTTAGGGGGGGAGTTACCGGAGTTAATGCGGATAATTTGCAAATTATCGCCCCAATAAATAATCCGTATTGGAATGCATCTTTTGATGATGAAGGGCGCTTGGTTTTGTCTGGATACATAAATAGTGAACAGACACGTGATCAGATTTTGGCGCAAGCGGCCTCACTTTTTGATGAGCCGGCGCAAGATGTAATGGAAATTGTTCCTGGCGCGCTTGCCGATGCTTTGCCGCAGATGTTAACGGTTCTAGAGCTGGCGAGCCAATTACAGAGACCGGCAATAATGTTGCAGAACGGAAAATTTGTCATTAAGGGTTTGGCAGCAAGCAGGAAATTGGCAGAGGATATAGCTATTGAAGCAGAACAATTGTCTGGTTTCTTTTTGGTGAATGCTGACATTTCCTTTCCACCAGCTGTGGCTAATGAATTTGGGGTCATTGTTGAAGATGGCCCGATCAACGACATAGGGGCCTGTCAGGATTTGTTCCAACAATCATTATCTAAAAACCAAATTTTGTTTTCCAGTGCCAAAGCAGAAATTGGTTCTGAAAGTTTTGCTTTTTTGGATTTTCTGTCTACTTTGGCTGAGCAGTGCAATGCTTTTTCCCTGCGCGTTGAAGGGCATACGGATGCAACTGGTGATCCAGTGTTTAATGATTATCTTTCTACTCAGCGAGCGAAGGCGGTTGTTGATTATATGATTAATCAGGGGCGTAGTGCCAGCCAGTTTTCTTTTTCTGGTTATGGATCAAAAAAACCGGTGTGTGTTGAGCGCACCAGAGCATGTCGGGCGCGCAATCGTCGAATTGAAATCACTGTGGGCAATAAGGAATAGAACCATGGAATGGCTTATTGTACAAATGTGGTTATGGCTGACTCTGGCTTCTATCTTAGGGTTGGTTGTTGGTTTCTGGATCTGCGCTAGCAAGGATAATATACCTAATGATGATCTTGATATAGAAGTTGCACATTTGCGTTCTAGATGTGAAGAAATTGATGCGGAAAAATTTCATCTGCGAGCGAAAGTCGTTGAGCTAGAAGCCGAATTGGGTCGGGCTGCTACTACATTTGGTGAAAAACCAACCTTTTATAACTCGCCAAATAAAGGTGAGCCGGATAATTTGCAACAAATAAGAGGTATCGGCCCAAAGCTTGAAGCTGTGTTGCATTCCTTGGGTGTCTATTATTTTGACCAAATCAGCAGTTGGAATGATATGCAGGTTGATGAGGTTGATAAAAAGCTTCCATTTAAGGGTAGAATACACCGCGATAATTGGCGCGGACAGGCCCGAGAGTTAAATGAAGGCCGTGATCGTTAGGCTTGCGGCGCGTCTGGCTGTGCATCGGGGTGCGCAGCAATAAACGCAGGTTGGGTAGCGCAAAATTCATCTATCTGACAAATTGCCGGATATGGTTTTAGGTCAAATTCAAAGCGCCGGGCTGCATAAACTTGTGGTATCAGGTAACATTCAGCCAGTCCGGAACTGGTGCCAAAACAAAATCTGGGATCGCGGCCAGAATCAGATATCAGCATAGATTCAAGGGCATCAAACCCCTGTTTTATCCATTTGTGAATCCAGGCTAAAGGGGGGGTGTTTTCGCTGGTAAGGGTTTTTACTTCATTCAGCACCCGCAGATTATTCAAAGGGTGAATATCGCAACCAATTAACATGGCCATTGCCCTGACTTTTGCTCGATCTTCAGCGGTGTCAGGCAAGATCGCTGGCTTGGGCCATGTTTCTTCAATATACTCCAGAATTGCTGGAGATTGCACTAATGCCTCACCATTGACAAATAATGTCGGAGCTAAGCCCTGCGGGTTTGCCTTTAGGTAGGGTGTTGATTTGTGTTCTCGGGTAAGAAGGTTGAGTGGCTTATAATCCCAGCTCAAGCCTTTTATATTTAGTGCAATGCGCACTCGATGCGAGGTGCCGCTACGGTAATAATTCCATAATTTTAGCGAAGATGTTGTCATAGTTAGTTGCAATTGTTACTATTATCATTCATGATCAGTTCTAATCTTGACCCGAATGTTCGGGCCTTTGCAATAGGAAGCTCTTAAATGGTTGATTTATTTGAAAATCCGTTAGGAACCCGCGGTTTTGGTTTTGTGGAATTTACGTCTGATGAGCCGGGTAAATTAGCGCTTTTGTTTGAATCTATGGGCTTTACTGCCGTTGCAAAGCACAAAATCAAGGACGTGATTCGCTACAAACAAGGCAATGCTAATTTTCTTCTGAATCGGGAAACAGATGGTCAGGCCAAGGCTTTTCGTGATCTGCATGCTGGCGGCGCTAACTCCATGTGTTTCTTGATGGATGATGCGCAAAGTGCGCATGTGCAGGCTTTGGCCCGGGGTGCGGAGAATTTTACTGACGGGCTTTGGACGGATCAATTACCTGCGGTGCAAGGTATTGGTGGTTCGGCTTTGTATTTGGCGTCTGAGAATGATTTTGAGAGTTTCTTTAACCGTGAGTTCAACTCAATTGTTGGTGCAGTTGAAAAAGAAAATAGCCTCGGCTTTGGCTATATCGACCATTTGACCCATAATGTGTATCGAGGACAGATGGAGGTTTGGGGTAGGTTTTACGAGGATGTGTTTGGATTTAGGCAAATCCGCTATTTTGACATTGAAGGTAAGCTTACCGGACTTGTTTCTAAGGCGATGACTAGTCCTTGCGGTAAAATTCGGATCCCACTGAATGAAAGTCGTGATGACAAATCACAAATTGAGGAGTTTCTGGATGACTTTAACGGTGAAGGAATTCAGCATATAGCCATTGAAACTGCTGATATTTACAACTCTGTTGACGGCCTGTTGGCTAATGGCATTGAACTGCAAGACACCCCGGACAGCTATTTTGACCTGATTGATGAGCGGCTTCCGGGTCATGGCGAGAATGTGGATGAACTGAAGAAGCGTCGTATCTTAATTGATGGTGCGCCAACTGAAGGGCAGGGCTTATTGCTACAGATTTTCTCAAAAACCGTACTTGGGCCGGTTTTCTTTGAGTTTATTCAGCGCAAAGGCAATGATGGTTTTGGCGAAGGAAACTTCCAAGCGTTATTTGATTCCATCGAATTAGATCAGGTTCGTCGAGGTGTTTTGAACGACCAGTAAGATAAAGTTCCAGATTGGAGAACGTAATGGGTATTGATCTAAAACGCATTCATCATGTGGCATATCGTTGTAAAGATGCCAAAGAAACAGTTGAGTTTTATCAACGAGTTTTAGGTATGGATTTTGTGCTGGCGATCGCAGAAAATGAAGTGCCGTCTACTGGTGAGCCTGATCCATACATGCATGTGTTTCTTGATGCTGGTGCCGGTAATATTCTGGCGTTTTTCGAATTACCGTCTTTGGATGAAATGGGGCGTGACCCCAATACTCCAAAATGGGTGCAGCACATTGCCTTTGAGCTTGAGTCAGTGGCGGCGTTATTGGAGGCGAAATCTAAGATTGAGGCTGAGGGATTGGCGGTAATAGGGCCGACAAATCACGGTATTTTTAAATCGATTTACTTCTTTGATCCAAATGGGCACCGGCTGGAGCTTGCTGCTAATACGGGCACGCCTGAGCAAATGGCGGAGCTAAACAAAGTCGCACCAGAAATGCTTGAAGAATGGTCAAAAACCAAAAAAGCTCCGCGCCACGCGGCGTGGCTGCATGATTCAAATTGAGTAGCCTTACTCGTACTCCGTCAATAATTGCAAAATACGATCAAACACGCGCTTATCGCATGAGTGTGCACGTCTTTTGTTGAGGATGCACTTTCTGCGCGAGATAGTGTGATATTTATGAAGCGCTTGTGAAAGAACTGTAGCATTTAAGGGGGTTTGGTGTCGACCTGTCGGGCAAACTATTTTAATCACTAAACCAGTATTGTCGTGTGCAGGGGTCTGCACATCGATTAAACCTAAATATTCAATCCAGTGAGGGGTATAGAATGACTAACAAAACGGATTATTTACCGGCTATTCGCTCAGCGGCACTTATGGGTGTCGCCGCAGCAGCCTTGATGGCGGGGCCATCGTTTGCTCAAGAGCAAGATGGCGCTGAAGAAGATCAAATCGTCGTTACCGGCTCTCGCTTGAAGCAATCTAATTTGGTTGCTGTTAGCCCAGTTTCACAAATTTCTTCTGAAGAAATTTCTGTTCGCGGTACTGTTCGTATCGAAGATATGCTTAATATTTTGCCGCAAGCCTTTGCTGGTCAAACAAGTGAAGTTTCAAACGGCGCTTCAGGTACATCTAACCTGAATTTACGTGGGCTAGGTTCTATTCGTACTTTGGTGATGATTGATGGAAAGCGTCTTCCAATTGGTTCACCTAACTCGTCTCCGGCCAATTTGGACTTGATTCCATCTGCATTGATTGAACGGGTTGACATCGTGACCGGTGGTGCTTCTGCTGTTTATGGTTCTGATGCGATCGGTGGTGTTGCCAACTTTATTCTGAAGCGTGATTTTGAAGGCATTCAGTTTGGTGCGCAACTCGGTTACAACATGGACAGCAATAACAATTCTTTTGCGCAAAGTGTTCTTGCCGGCTCCGGTCAGCCTGTCCCAACGGGTACGGTATTTGATGGGCGTAACATTTCTTTGAACTTGACTATGGGTTCAAATTTCGACAATGGCCGTGGTAATGTGACCATGTACGCTTCATATGATGACCAAAAAGCTGTGGAGCAAGGAACTCGTGATGTTTCTGGTTGTGCCTTTGGTCTATCAGGCTCACCATCTGCGTTTCAAGGCGTTGCCTGTGTTGGTTCTTCAACCAGCCCAACCGGTCGTTTCTTTTCCTTAGATAATTTCACGGATTCATTTCTTCAGCCAGATGGTAACATTGTTCCATTTACCGGTGCTCCATCGCAGACATATAACTTTAACCCGCTAAATTTCTTCCAGCGCCCAAACAAGCGCTATAGCTTTGCCACTCTTGCTCGCTATGAAATTAATGATAAGGTTGAAGCCTACTTTGATTTTAACTTTGTTAACAATAATACCGATGCTCAAATTGCACCATCTGGTACATTTGCCGCAAACGGCCCAGTAAATTGTGATAATCCGTTCTTGGGTTCAGGCCCTGGTTCTTTTTATGACGTTTTGGATTGTTCTAGCCCTAATGATACGGCCAATGTGCTGATTCTTCGTCGGAACGTTGAAGGTGGCGGACGGAATTCCAATATCGACTTGACGACTTTCCGTGGAGTTGGTGGTTTTCGTGGCGATTTGAACGACAATTTCAGCTATGATGTTTTTGGTCAGTTCTCTAGAACTAACTTAACCAGCATCTCAAGTAATGATATCTCCAGGGCTAATTTGGATGATGCATTGAATGTGATTTTGGACGGCAATGGCAATCCGGTTTGCGAATCTAGTAATCCAGCCTGTGTGCCTTACAATATCTTCCAAATCGGTGGTGTTACCGATGCTGCTGTGAACTTCATTACTCAGGATGCTTTTGTTGTTGGCTATACAGAGCAAACTGTTATTGGTGGCAGCATCCAAGGTGACCTATCTGACTACGGCTTGAAAAGCCCATTTGCTGATAGAGGCGTACAATGGTTAGGTGGCTTTGAATACCGCAAGGACGCATTAGACAGACGTCCTGATGCGCTTTCAGCTACACCAGGCGGTGGTCTGACCGGTGTCGGTGGTGCAACTTTGCCGGTTTCTGGTACTACTAGCTTGTATGAGATGTTTACCGAGGTGCAAGTTCCTCTGGTGCAAGGTGCTCAAGGAGCTCAGGAGATTTCGTTTAATGGTGCGTTCCGTTATTCGGATTATACTGTTGACGGTAATAACGTTAAAAACGGCTTTACATCCAGCACGTATGCGGCTGGCTTGGCATGGGTTCCTGTGGACGATATTCGTTTGCGTGGTCAGTATCAACGTGCTGTTCGTGCCCCAAACATTATTGAGCTGTTTTCTGCGCAAAACACAGGTCTGTTTGACTTGGCTGCAAATCCAGACGGTTCATTTGATGATTGTGCCGGTACAAACCCATTCCGTTCGCTTACTGAATGTGCAAGAACCGGTGTAACTGCTGGGCAATATGGAAACATTCCAGATAATGCGGCTGGTCAGTTTAATGCGATCACCGGTGGTAACCCACTGCTTGCTCCTGAGGTGTCTGATACCTTTACTCTTGGTGTCATTCTTCAGCCAAGCATGGTTTCAGGTCTTTCCGTCTCTGTTGATTATTTCAATATCGTAGTGAATGACACGATTGCTAGCATCTCTCCAAATGAGAGCTTTGAGCGTTGCTTGAATACTGGTGATCCAGCGTTCTGTGACCTTATACAACGGGATGTCGCTGGTTCCTTGTGGATCGACTCCAGTACAGGTGGTGTTACCGCGACTAGCGTTAATATTGCTAAACTAAAAACCACTGGTATTGATATTGCTGTGCAGTACGGGATGGGTCTTGGTGATAAAGGTTCTTTGAACTTTGATTATGCCGGTACTGTTCTAACTTCATTGTCCTCTGAACCTTTCCCAGGTAGTGGTCTTATTGAATGTCTTGGTTTGTATGGTGGACGTTGTGGTACACCAAACCCAGAGTATCGCCATAGAATGATGTCAACCTGGCAGACTCCATATGACGTTGATCTGACGGCTACATGGCGTTATTTTGGTTCAGTTAACCAAGATGCAGGGATTACAGGAACCATCAATGACAACTTTAAAGCTGTGAACTACATTGATATGTCGGCTCAGTGGTACATGAAGGACAATGTGACCTTCCGTGCTGGTGTGACCAACTTATTTGATGTTGATCCACCTCTTAGCTCTTCAGTTGGCGCAGGTTTTGGTAACGGTAATACCTTCCCAGGCGTTTATGATGCTATTGGTCGCTTCCTCTTTGTAGGTGTGAACGTTAGCTACTAATCAGCAACCATTAAAAATAACATTAGAAGCGTCGCTGGTTTTTCAGCGGCGCTTTTTTTTTGATAAACCGTATTTTTGCCTGTAGTTTACTAGAGTTCTGAAGTTTACTGGGTTCTAATAAAAGGAGATTGATATGAGACCGATGATAGTTATCTGCAAGCTGGCGATTATTTCCTTGCTGTTAGTTCCAGCACCGGGGCGTGCTGATGATCTTCGGGATAGTCTGAGAGTTTGCAAGCAAATTGCAGTGGCATCTGAGCGCTTGGTTTGCCTTGATGAAATTCTGGCTTCTTTTGAAGATTTCACACCACAAGCTTCTACTCGGGGGAAAAGGAGAATTTCAGGTGTCGTATCCAATATACAAGAAATGTTTGGTCGTGAATCCTTGGAGCGTGAGACCGTGGAGACTCAGCCGCGTGAGTTAGTCGGAAGATCAGTTAGAATTACAACCAATATTGATGGTGGTTATGTGTTTACTTTGGAAAATGGCCAAATATGGCGTCAATTAAAACTGGACAATGGACGCCTGTTTTTATCTCGAGGGGAGCAACAGGTGGACGTTATAATTAAGCGCAGGTCATTGAAGTCATATTCTCTTAGTATTGGAAGCAGTAAGCGTTCAATCCGAGTTAAACGAATTAAATAAAGAGTGTTCTTCATAGTTAGAGTATCTTTGGTTCGAATTGAATCGAAATTTACTCTAAGTATTTGTTTTGTTGCATTTTGTATCAAAAGAACTTGCGTCAACTTTTGCCTAAAAGGCTCTAGTTGGCATTGCCATAGCTTTCAATAGCTTCGAATAAAGTGCAAATCATGGCTCGTTCTTCTTCATGTAATTCTGGTCGCCAGATATCAAACAGCAGGATAACTCTTTGATTATGGGAGTTGTTATTGCGAGCATCATGTTCAATTGAATCATCAAAAATTAATAATTCACCTTCTTCCCAAGTGCGCTCCTGATTGCCGACGCGCAAAGTACATCCCGATGGAACGATCAAAGGCAAATGACAAATTAATCTAGTATTTATCAGTCCTGTATGCGGGGGAATGACTGCTCCGGGTAATAGTCGGGAAAATAATATAGTTGGGGATTTGCCGCTCATTTTAGGAATAGGAGCAGCTTGTAAGATTTTCATTGTTTGTGGACATTTAGCAATATTTTCTTCATTGCGATGACCATCTTTAATGAGATGAAAAGCTGTCCAGTCTTTATTTCCCATCATGTCGGTGTTGGATAATGTTGGGGTTGCTGAATCACCTGCTACATATGGCTCAAACCCGTCGTCATTTGATAATAAATGCTCTAGTTCTTCCTTGATTGCTTTAAAGCCAGACTCAATACTTTCTGCCCATGGAAAGCTTTCTTTATTGTAAAACTGAATTTGTGGCAGCTCAGGGAAATAAAATTTCAAAGGCTGCTGATAATATATTTGTTTGCGCCCAAACATAATATCCAATGCCATGTCAGTTCTTGAATGGGCTTTGCCATCTGTAATACCTGTTTTTTTAATATGTTCGCGTAAGAACTCTTCATATATTTTGGAGGATTCTTGGCACTCCATTTGAGCTCGGTTTATTTCTTGACGCATAATGGGTGATAGGTTTTTAATTTGGGAGGCAGCATTGATTGCTGCGAAATAAAATGATGTGGCCTCTTGTCTTCTACCTAACCCTTTTAGTGCATCTGCTTTTAGGAGCAGGGCTTCTAAGTTAGCTGGATCAACTTTCAGACATTTCTCTATAGCTATTAAGCACGGTTGATATTCAGATAATGCACGGGCGGCCAAAGCCATGCCCATAAAAGCATTTATATCTGTACAGCCTTCATTTATAGCTTTGTTAAGGTGCGTAAAAGCATTTTTTGCATCACCATTTCTTAGGGACTCTAAGCCCATATCAAGAGGTGACATATTATTCGAGGCCATAAAGTAGCTCTTTCAGTATTGTCATATAATAGAAATTAGAAAGCTATTATAATTTATAAATTAATGCACCTAAGAATTAAGAAAATGATTGTTAATGATTTTAGTGGGTTGTACCATCAGTATTTTAATGGAGAATATTATGGGTTTTGTGCGTTTTGCAATTGTCGGAGTCTTTGTGCTAGCAGTGGGCGCATGTGCGGCTAACAATGATAGCTATCGATCTTCGGTGGAGCCAACTTCTACACCTGCAGAAGTAAATGCCGCACAATCCGATAGCTCTATTTCGCAAGTGCAAATAGCTAAAGCAGATCCTAACCGAATGGTCTGCAAGAAAAAAACTTTAACCGGATCCCGATTTTCTAAAAAAGTGTGTATGACTTCTACGCAATGGGAAAAAATGTCAGATGATGCGAAAAAAACTACAGGAAATTTGCAAAAGCGTGGCGGACGGACAAACCAGCCAATTTCTAATTAACCTTGAACTAATGAAATTTATTTCTTCGCTTAAAGCCGATCCCAAGGGGTCGGTTTTTTGGTAACAAGTTCTTGTAATTCTTGTAATTTTAATGCACCAACACAGTAACTGGTGTTACAAAATATTGAGGGTTTAATTATGAAGCTTGCATCTTTAAAATCTGGCCGTGATGGTCGTCTGGTTGTGGTTTCGAATGATTTGACAAGGTACACCGAGGCCGAACGCATTGCGCCAACTTTGCAGGCGGCTTTAGATGATTGGGCAAAGTGTGAGCCGCAATTGCGAGCATTAGCGCAAAGTCTTGAGGGCGGAGCTGTGCCGGTCGAGCGTTTTCGCGAACGTGAATGCGCCTCGCCTTTGCCTCGGGCGTTTCAGTGGGCTGATGGTTCTGCTTATGTAAATCACGTGGAACTGGTGCGTAAAGCCAGGGGAGCGCAAATGCCTGATACATTTTGGACTGATCCATTGATGTATCAAGGAGGGTCTGATTGCTTTTTGGGGCCTCGTGATGATATTGAAGTGGCCAATGACGAGACCTATGGCATCGACATGGAGGCCGAGGTCGCAGTAGTGGTTGATGATGTGCCTATGGGTGCAAGTCCTGAATTGGCTGCCAGTAAAATTGTTTTGATCATGCTGGTTAATGATGTGTCTTTGCGGGGGTTGATCCCGGCGGAATTAGCCAAAGGGTTTGGCTTTTTCCAATCAAAACCGTCTTCTGCGTTTTCACCAGTTGCAGTAACTCCAGATGTGTTGGGCGAAGCATGGGATGGCGGCAAATTACATTTGCCAATGTTGGTATCGTTTAATAATGAGCCGTTTGGGAAAGCTGATGCTGGCAAGGATATGACTTTTGATTTTGGCCAAATTATTGCTCATGCGGCAAAAACTAGGCCTCTGGGTGCTGGTGCTGTTATTGGCTCTGGTACTGTGTCCAATAAATTAAATGGTGGCGCTGGAAAACCAATTTCTGAGGGTGGCAGTGGTTATTCGTGTATTGCCGAGATCAGGATGATCGAAACTATTAATGCCGGTTCGCCGCGCACTCCGTTTATGAAATTTGGTGATCAGGTCAGTATTCAGATGCGTGATGATGAAGGCCATAGTATTTTTGGCCGAATTGATCAGAAGGTCACTAGGTACACCGCGCCAACATCGTGACAAAGGCTAGGGATAATTCCTCTGTTTCGTGGAAGCTGGCAGAATACCTTCCGTATCGCTTGTCAGTTGTGTCCAACCAAGTAAGCAATTTGATCGCCAGTTTGTACCAAGATCGGTTTGGGATTAGTATTTGGCAGTGGCGGGTGATCGTTATGTTGGGTTCTGGCGGCGCTAAAACAGCGCAGCAAGTCGCAGCACAGGCCGCTATGGATAAAATGACGGTCAGTCGTGCAGTGTCGGGTTTGTTGAAGCGAGGTCTGGTGGTTCGCAACCCGTCACCAGATGATCGCCGTGCGCAAATCTTGAAATTAACGGTTACGGGTCGTGATATTCACGATGAAATTGCGCCTTTGGCGTTGGAGCAAGAGCAGGTTTTGCTACAGGGCATGAGCCAGTCTGAAATTGATCAGTTGTTTTTATTATTAGAGAAACTCGAGAAAAGAGCTATTGTCGCCACCGGAAGTTCTACCAAAAAATGAATGTGGAAATACTATACGATTAAGGGGGCACATTGATGTTGGCAATGATTGGCTTGATCGCAAGCTTGGCGTTATTAGTAATGATGGCAATGCGGGGTTGGAGTATTTTAATCGCTGCACCATTGTGCGCTATTATAGTGGCCTTAACCGCGGGTCTGGCTTTGCTACCAGCAACTGCGGTAGATGGAGCCGGTAATTTTACCAGCACCTATATGAGCGGATTTACCGGATTTGTTGGTAAATTTTTCATTGTATTTCTTCTGGGCGCGGTTTTTGGAAAATTAATGGAGGATACCGGTTCTGCGGATAGCGTTGCCCATTGGGTAGTGCAAAAATTTGGTATTCGTTATGCCAGCACCGCGGTAGTGGCCGCTTGCGCTTTGCTTACCTATGGTGGGGTCAGCGTTTTTATTGTTGCATTTTCAGTGTACCCAATGGCGGTTAGCCTGTTTCGGCAAGCGGATCTGCCACGGCGTTTCATACCCGGAGCTATTGCTTTTGGATCGGTAACTTTCACTATGACTTCCGCTGGTTCGCCAGAAATTCAAAATATTATTCCAACCGAGTATCTGGGAACCACTTATATGGCAGGCTGGCAGGTTAGCTTGCCGGTAGCTTTGTTTATGGCTGGGCTTGGGTTTTTGTGGCTGGCTCGGATGCTGGCAAAAGCCAAAGCACGTGGTGAGCGCTTTCAAGCCCGTAAAGATGATAATGCGGTGCGAAGCTTTGAAGATTTGCCCAACCCGCTGCTGTGTGTTGCTCCGTTAGTAGTAGTACAGGCAACCGCATTTTATCTGCGTGATTGGGGGTTGGATGCGTTGGTGGTGGCTTTGTTATCCGGAGTATTGATTTTAATGGCAATTCATTATGCCAAGCTGCTTACTTTGGGTGGGGCATTTACAGCAGGTGGCTTGGGCGCAATTATTGCCGCGGCTAATACTGGTGCTGTGGTTGGATTTGGCGCTGTGGCTAAAGTGTCTCCGGCATTTGAGGTGGCGCTAAATGCTGTTACCAGCCTGCCGGGGAACCCATTGATAGCGGCAGCAATTGCGGTTAGTGTGATTTGCGGGTTAACCGGTTCAGCATCGGGAGGACAAACTATTGCGCTGCCATTATTGGTTCCGCATTATGTGGGTGAGGGTGCTGAGCATCCGGTAGATCCAGAGGCGCTGCACCGGGTTATTGCTATTGCTTCTGGTGCCTTGGACAGCCTACCGCACAATGGTTATGTGGTGACTACTATTCGTGCTATTTGCGGCGAAACTCACCGCGATGCTTATGGGCCAGTGGCAGCTCTTACTGTGGTAATTCCGGTAATTGGTACTGTGCTGGCGGTATTTCTGTTTATCGTGTTTTGAGCTGATACTACGATATAGATTGCTTTAAGAGTTCTGTGTAAGTCTTTATTATAACGTCATGTTTATTGTGAAACCCATTTTCTACAATCCGTTCACCTAAAACCCAAACATGCTGGATTGCTGGTCGTTGAGTAGCAAAAATCCAGCCGTCAAGTAACTCATCATTTTTATGGTTTGAAAGGCTGGCTTGACCAGTATCAAGCGAGACAAAGCTTGCCTTTTTTCCCACTGCAATTACACCGCTGTTTTGCTGTAATGCTTTGGCTCCTCCGTTCGCTGCTTGTCGAAATAAATGGCTACCGACGCTAATTCCCTCCGGAGCTAGTTTCGCCCGGCCCTGATCGCGTAATCTTTGCCCATATTCCAATAGCCGTAACTCTTCGGTTAGATCAATGCGCACACAACTATCGGAACCAATGCCAAATTGTCCGCCGTCAGAGAGAAAGCCTACTCCATCAAAAATGCCGTCACCAAGGTTGGCCTCCGTAATTGGACACAAGCCGGCAATTGCTCCGGATTTGGCCAGGTCGGATATTTCATCAGTTCGCATATGAGTGGCATGAATCGGGCACCAGCTCTGGTCTATGTCTGCATTATCAAGCAGCCACCTTATTGGCGGCGACCCTAATTCGGCTTTGCATGCGTGTATTTCAGCTTTTTGTTCGGCAGCATGAATATGCACCGGGCCGGGCATTTTTGCCGCGAGCAAGTCTTGCAACTCATCAGGTGTAACCGCACGAAGCGAATGAGGAGCTATGCCAACTATAATATCATCGTGTTTAGCATTTAGGAGCTGCACTAAGCTTAGAAAGCTGTCGACATTGTGCTTAAATCGGTTTTGTTCCGGCTCTAATGGCTTGCCGCCAAATCCAGAATGAGCATAAAAAACCGGAAGCAGCGTGAGGTCAATGCCGGTAATTGCCGCCGCCTCTATTATGCGGTTGCTTATCTCGGCCGGATCATCATAAGGGTCTCCATCATTTTGATTGTGTATGTATTGAAATTCACCCACTGATGTAAATCCGCTCTCCAACATTTCCATATATGCAAAAGCAGCGATTACTTGCATATCTTTAGGCGTCAATTTACCAACAAAATGGTACATTAATTTGCGCCATGACCAAAAGCTGTCGGTTTTTGACTGGCTTATTTCAGCAAGGCCTGCCATTGCTCGTTGAAAGCTGTGGCAATGCAAGTTGGCCATTCCAGGGATTAATGCATCTATTTGCGTGTCAGTTATTGTGGACGGCCTATCAGTAATTATTTGAGAAATAATTCCTGTAGTATCCCATTGCAGATGGACATTTTCGGCCCACCCATCGCCAAGCAATGCTCGGCGGGCAAATATGGTTCCAGCTTTACCTGCCGTCATGTTGTTGGCTCCAATTCAGCAATAAACCCTGCAAGTATTTTTATAATCGTGGTTTTGGGTCGCGTCTAAGGTTGTGCACTTAAAGCCAATGAGCGGTCAATCCTGTTGGAGGGGTTTGCACAAAATGCTTGCCAAGGGGAGGCAGCGAAGCTAGCTAGCCATATGCGCAGTTTAGAGCAAAAACAGATACTAAAACAATGTCATTTGGCAAGCATGCAGCAGGGGTTGCCCGGAATCGGGATATTGCGTGATAGCGCCGTTGTTATACAAGGCGGAATTATAAAATGGTGCGGGCCAGAAGCTAAAGTTCCTGAAGAATATGCCAATTGGCCGAGCAAAAATTTGGGTGGGCGCTGGTTATTACCGGCTTTGGTAGATTGTCATACGCATCTGGTTTTTGGTGGTAATCGTCTAGCGGAGTTTGAGCAACGCTTAACCGGTGTTGGTTATGAGCAAATTGCGGCGAGTGGCGGAGGGATTTTATCTACCGTTAGAGCAACTCGCCAAGCAGGGTTCGACGAATTGCTTGCAATGTCTACTCTGCGCTTAATGCAAATGTCAGATTTCGGTGTCGGAACTGTTGAAATTAAGTCCGGCTATGGTCTTGATACTGATAACGAAATTAAAATGTTGCGGGTTGCTCGGGCTTTGCAAGTGCAAACCGGGGTCAGGGTGCGAACGTCCTTTTTAGGCGCGCATGCTTTGCCTGAGGAGTTTTTGGGGCGCTCTGACGTCTATGTTGATATGGTGGTGGCAGAAATGCTGCCTGAAATAGCGCTTTTAGGTCTGGTAGATGCCGTAGATGTATTTTGTGAGAATATTGGTTTTACACTTTTGCAAACTCGCAAAATATTTGAAAAAGCTACAGAACTTGATTTGCCGGTTCGCCTACACGCAGAGCAACTTTCCAACAATCATGGAGCGGCATTAGCGGCGGAATTTGGGGCTTTGTCGTGCGATCATTTGGAGTTTCTTGACGAGGCTGGGGCCGAAGCAATGTCCCGAGCGGAAACTGTGGCGGTATTACTGCCCGGTGCGTTTTATTTCTTGAATGAGACCAAGAGGCCACCAGTGGAATTATTGCGCAAGCATGATGTGCCAATGGCGGTGGCAACCGATTGCAACCCGGGGTCTTCACCGACCACTTCTTTGCCTTTGATGGTAAATATGGCTTGCACCTTGTTTGCTCTTACCGTGGATGAAGCTTTGCTTGGAGTTACTCGACACGCGGCGAAAGCTCTTGGGCTGCAGGACAAAGTTGGGCAAATAGCTCCGGGTTTTGTTGCGGATATTGTGGCTTGGGATTTTGAACACCCGGCGCAATTAGCCTATGGATTTGGAGCGGTTCCAGATTGTGAAAGAGTATAAAATGGTTCAGTCGATCAAATTAAAACCCGGATCCGTCAGTCATACAAAATGGCAGCAAATTTTAGCCGAAGCGCATGCAATTAACTTTGGTGAGAAACATTGGCAACGTGCGGAGGCAAGTGCGCAAAGCATTGCAAACATTTTGGCGAACGGGCAAACTGTTTATGGTGTAAATACCGGTTTTGGTAAATTAGCAAATACGCGTATTTTAGACAAGGATCTTGATAGTTTACAGCGCCGTATCGTGCTGTCTCATTGCTCTGGGGTCGGGCCAGCAATTTGCGAGCCCATTACGCGCTTGATTATGAGTATGAAGCTGGCGAGCTTGATGCGCGGATTTTCTGGTGTGCAAGTTTCCACTTTGAAACTACTTGCGGACATGTTGGAGCGTGAGGTTTACCCGGTGATACCATCGCAAGGATCGGTTGGAGCCTCGGGAGATTTGGCACCACTTTCGCACTTAGCAGCGGCGATGATCGGCGAGGGGTTGGTTGTGGTAAATGGTGAGCAACTGCCTGCAGTTGAAGCTTTGGCAAAGGTTGATCTACGCCCCGTAAGATTAAAAGCAAAAGAGGGATTGGCTTTGCTTAATGGTACGCAGGTTTCAACAGCTTTTGCTTTGTATGGCCTGTATGGAGCGCAAAACATTTTTCATGCGGCGATGCTCGCTGGGGCGCTTTCGGTGGAAGCTGTACGCGGCTCCCATACTCCTTTTGATACCAGAATTCACAAAGTTCGTGGTCAAAAGGGGCAGATACGAGTGGCAAAGGCGTATCGGGAATTGCTTATGGATAGTGCGATTGCCCAAAGCCATCATGATTGTGAAAAGGTGCAGGATCCATATTGTTTGCGCTGTCAGCCGCAAGTTATGGGTGCTGTGTTGGATAGCCTGTCTCATGCGGCCAAAGTGCTGGGGCGAGAAGCTAATGGTGTTACCGATAATCCGCTGATTTTTCCAGAAGAGCAAGATGCGGTTTCTGGAGGAAATTTTCATGCGGAGCCTGTGGGTTTTGCGGCTGAGCAAATTGCGATCTCTTTGTGTGAGACTGGTTCGATGTCAGAGCGTCGTACCGCAATGTTGGTGGATCCTGCTTTAAGCGAATTGCCAGCGTTTTTAACTCCAAATCCAGGGTTGAATTCTGGCTTTATGATAGCACAGGTGACTGCTGCTGCGTTGGTTTCTGAAAATAAACAGCGGGCATATCCGGCGGTTGTAGATAGCATACCCACTTCGGCCAATCAGGAAGATCATGTATCGATGGCCACTCACGGCGCGCGACGGCTTTCTGAGATGGCCGAGAATTCGGCTCATATAGTGGCGATTGAATTGTTGGCGTCTTGTCAGGCGTTAGATTTACATTGTGACTGTAATATTCCTTCATCCTCGCCCTTGCAGGGCGTGCGGGCCATTATTAGGGCCAAAATTCCAATGCTAACAGATGATCGTTTAATGTCTCCGGATATTACGAGGGTTAAGCAATTGATATTGTCGGGTGAGCTGGCGCAAGCAACCGAAGTTAGCTCCATATTGCCGAAGTTTGGTAAGCATTGATGGCAGAGGTTTTGCTTTATCAATTGCAGGAGTTCGATGGGCCGGTATTACTAAACTTCCCGCATTCAGGAACATATATACCTGAGAAAATAGCAGCGCAGTTAAATGAACGTGGCCTAGCCGTAGCTGATACAGACTGGCATGTTCCAAAATTATATGAATTTGCCAAAGGGCAGGTGAGTTGGCTGCAGGCCACTCATTCGCGTTATGTGGTTGATTTAAACCGTGATCCAAATGGCAGCTCTTTATATCCCGGGCAGGCAGGAACGGGGTTTTGCCCGGTTGAGAGCTTTGATGGCTATGATATCTATGATGATGGTAAACGGCCGGATAGGGCTGAAACCAGTTATCGTCAGCAGCGTTTTTTTAACCCGTATCATCAGCAATTGCGCACTCAAATTGAGCGAATTAAAAACCGATTTGGAGTTTGCGTATTACTTGATTGCCACTCGATTAAGAGTGAGGTTCCACGTTTGTTTGAGGGGGTTCTGCCTGATTTAAACTTGGGAACATTTTCCGGGGCATCTTGCGATCCTGACTTGGCCAGCGCAGCGGTAGACGTTTTGGGCAATGCTGAGTTTTCACTCGTCCGCGATCAACGTTTTAAGGGCGGCTGGATCACCCGTCATTACGGGCAACCGGAAACTGGCGTTCATGCTTTGCAGTTGGAAATTTCTCAAAATATTTATATGGATGAGGTCGAGAATTTCGAGTTTCAACCAAAACAAGCTGCTAGTTTGAGGCAGAAATTGCAGGAGCTAGTTAATCGCCTGAATATCTGGGCCAAAAATCAAAGGGAAACAATGAGATGAGCAATAATCTTAACAACTCAAAAGTCATTAAGTCTCCTATAGGTAACCAGCTTTCAGCCAAAAGCTGGCTTACCGAAGCGCCATTACGGATGTTGATGAATAATCTCGATCCTGCTGTGGCAGAGAACCCGCAGGAGCTAGTGATCTATGGTGGTATTGGTAAGGCCGCGCGCAACTGGGAGTGTTATAATAAGATTGTGGATTCGCTTCGTGATCTGGATGATGATCAAACTTTACTTGTGCAATCAGGAAAGCCTGTCGGTGTTTTTCGCACCCACAAGGACGCGCCCAGAGTGCTGATTGCCAACTCTAATCTGGTTGGCAAATGGGCTGATTGGGAGCATTTCCGCGCCCTCGATCAGGCTGGGTTGATGATGTATGGGCAAATGACTGCTGGATCATGGATTTACATTGGTTCTCAAGGCATTGTCCAAGGAACCTATGAAACTTTTGTCGAGATGGGGCGGCAGCATTTTGGCGGCAATCTTTCTGGTAAGTGGATATTGACGGCAGGGCTTGGCGGTATGGGCGGCGCGCAACCTTTGGCCGCAACCATGGCCGGTGCGTCCATGTTGGCGGTGGAGTGCCAGCCATCTCGCATTGAGATGCGGCTTGCTTCTGGATATTTGGACGAGTTCACCAATGACCTGGATGAGGCGTTAGAGATGATCCGCACATCAGAAAAACCGGTATCGGTCGGTTTGTTGGGTAATGCCGCCAAAATTTTCCCAGAACTGGTGGAGCGTAAAATATGGCCGGATGCGGTAACAGATCAAACCAGCGCTCATGATCCGATCAACGGTTATTTGCCGCTTGGTTGGTCGCTCAAACAATGGGAAGATGCGCGTAACAGCGATCCTGCTTCGGTTGATCGGGCTGCCCGCATCAGTATGAAAGCCCATGTTGAGGCGATGCTGGCATTTCATGAGCAAGGCATACCAACTTTTGATTATGGCAATAATATTCGCCAAGTAGCGCTTGATGAAGGGTTGGGAAATGCATTTGATTTTCCGGGTTTTGTTCCGGCCTATATCCGTCCGTTGTTTTGCCGTGGTGTGGGGCCGTTTCGCTGGGTAGCGCTCTCAGGTGATCCAGAAGATATCTATAAGACCGATGCCAAGGTTAAAGAGCTGATCCCCGATGATCCGCATTTGCATAATTGGCTTGATATGGCCAAAGACCGCATTCAATTCCAAGGCTTGCCGGCGCGCATTTGCTGGGTTGGTCTTGGCGAGCGCGATCGCTTAGGCGTCGCGTTTAATGAAATGGTGGCAAGTGGCGAGTTATCGGCGCCAGTGGTCATTGGTCGCGATCATTTGGACAGCGGCTCGGTTGCTAGTCCCAATCGTGAAACTGAAGCGATGAAAGATGGCTCCGATGCAGTGGCTGATTGGCCGTTGTTAAATGCGCTGTTAAACACAGCATCTGGAGCTACATGGGTGTCTATTCATCATGGCGGCGGGGTTGGTATTGGCTATTCACAACATTCGGGAATGGTGGTTGTTGCTGATGGCACAAAGGCTGCTGAACAGCGCTTGCGCCGGGTGTTGTGGAATGATCCAGCTACCGGAGTTATGCGCCACGCTGATGCTGGGTATGAAGAAGCATTAGACTGCGCAAAAGTGCAGGGGCTGGATTTGCCGGGGATTTTGCCTAAGTGCTAGTGCTGTCTGTATCATAGGTTGGTTTTGTGAGCTTTGTTCAGAGCTTGGTTTCTCTATTTTGGTGATATGTTTGGTGTGCGGGGTCTGTAAAATCACTATTTTGGCTTGCAGATTGATATTTTTGCCGTGATTTCTGTGGAAAACTCAGATTGAGTGCCTGCTATTAACCAATTTGCCACTTTCTGCGGTTCCACTTGCGAATCTAGGGGCTGCGCACAATATGTCTCTGGAAGTTAGTTTCAAGACAGATAGAGGCAAGTCCATATGAGAGACCCCGCAGACATAATGATGAATTTGGTTCCAATGGTGGTCGATCAAACCAGCCGCGGCGAACGCAGTTACGATATTTTCTCCCGGCTACTTAAGGAGCGGATTATTTTTCTTACCGGCCCGGTTGAAGATGGAATGGCTTCGCTGATTACTGCGCAGTTGTTATTTCTTGAATCCGAAAATCCAAAAAAAGAAATTTCAATGTATATCAATTCGCCTGGCGGCGTTGTGACCGCTGGTTTAGCAATTTATGATACCATGCAGTACATAAACTCACCTGTTTCAACAGCATGTATCGGGCAGGCTGCGAGCATGGGTTCGTTATTATTGGCAGGGGGCGCCAAGGGTATGCGCTTTGCCACTCCTAATGCGCGGATAATGGTTCATCAGCCATCCGGTGGCTTTCAGGGGCAGGCTTCGGATATTGTTCGCCATGCTGAGGATATTCAGAAAGTCAAAAAAAGGCTGAATGATATTTATGTAAAACACACCGGGCAGAAATATGATGTGATCGAAAAAACACTGGATCGTGATCACTTCATGTCAGCCGATGAAGCGAATAAATTTGGTATAATTGATCATGTTTATGAAAAACGTGGCGGTAAATCTGCCTAATAATAGGAGGCGAAACGGGACAACGATGATGCTGGGGCCTGTGACAGGGCTTAAAAAAAGCTAAAATGACCGTAAATATTCAATTATTCTCATTTTTGCCTTAAAATAACCGGCATCATACTTGCATTACTCATCTGGGGTATCCCATATGAAAGAGTTGCGGGGCTTTGCACTTCCCGTTAATGTTGGCCCAACGGGAGTTAAGTATGAGCAAGTCTGATAAAACCAATGATTCCAAGAGTACGTTATATTGCTCTTTCTGTGGCAAAAGCCAACATGAGGTTCGTAAGTTAATTGCGGGGCCAACCGTTTTTATTTGCGATGAATGCGTTGAGCTTTGCATGGATATTATTCGTGAAGAAGCTAAGGGTTCGTTGGTTAAATCTCAAGAAGGTGTGCCAACCCCGCAAGATATTTGTGATGTGCTAAATGATTATGTAATCGGACAGGCCAGCGCTAAGCGAGTGCTTTCTGTGGCTGTTCACAATCACTATAAGCGCTTAAATCATGCGGCGCAAAATTCTGATGTGGAATTAGCAAAATCTAATATCCTGCTGATCGGCCCAACCGGTTGCGGTAAGACCTTATTGGCGCAGACTTTAGCCCGAATTTTGGATGTACCTTTTACTATGGCTGATGCCACCACACTAACCGAAGCTGGTTATGTTGGCGAAGACGTTGAAAACATTATTCTAAAACTGCTGCAGGCTTCTGACTATAATGTGGAGCGGGCGCAGCGCGGGATCGTCTATATCGACGAAGTTGATAAAATCAGCCGCAAGTCAGACAATCCATCTATTACTAGAGATGTTTCTGGTGAAGGCGTGCAACAGGCTTTACTCAAGATTATGGAAGGCACTGTAGCTTCGGTTCCACCGCAAGGCGGTCGCAAGCATCCGCAGCAAGAGTTCTTGCAGGTGGATACTACCGACGTATTGTTCGTAGTTGGTGGCGCTTTTGCTGGGCTTGAAAAAGTAATTTCACAACGAGGACGTGGTACCAGTATTGGTTTCGGCGCTGATGTTCAGGACGAAGAAGAGCTGGAAATTGGTGATGTCTTGCGCAAGGTTGAGCCGGACGATTTGATGAAATTCGGCCTAATCCCTGAATTTATTGGGCGTTTGCCCGTTATTGCGACTTTGGAAAACTTGGATGAAGATGCGTTGATTACTATCTTAACCCAGCCGAAAAACGCTCTGATGAAACAGTATGAAAGCCTGTTTGCAATGGAAGACGTTCAACTAACATTTTCCAAAGATGCTTTAAGCGCTGTAGCTCGCAAAGCTATTAAACGCAAAACCGGCGCCAGAGGCTTGCGTTCAATAATGGAAGGGATTTTGCTTGATACCATGTTTGAGCTACCCGGTCATGATGGTGTCGAAGAAGTGGTTGTTAATGCAGAAGTTATTGATGGTGATGCCAAGCCATTATTGATTTATGCAGAAAAAAAGAAAAAAACTGAGCCAAAAGTTGCCTCTTGACCCGTAATTGCATCGATTTCGAACGCTTGTGAGTTTTGCTTTCTCTAATTTTATTGCTGATTGTAGATGAAGTTAAGAAAATCTGCAAAATGTCACAGGTGCGCCTTGTATCTTATGGCGAATGAACAGATATAATTCACTAGCAGTTCATTGTTGTTAGTGAATACTGACTGATGATGAAATAATAGCTCTGTGTCGTTTAATTACACTGCACAAGCAAAGTCAGGATAGTGAGTACTTTTATGTCAGACAAAATCCAAACCCTTCCAGTGCTTCCTTTGCGTGACATTGTGGTATTTCCGCACATGATTGTGCCATTGTTCGCTGGCCGTGAGAAGTCCATGAAGGCGCTCGAGGAAGTGATGGGCAAGGACAAGCGCATCTTGCTGTTGACGCAATTAGATCCGGCAACCGACGATCCTACGTCTGATGATCTGCATCATTTTGGGTGTGTTGCGAAGGTGTTGCAATTGTTGAAATTGCCTGATGGTACTCTAAAAGTGCTTGTGGAAGGTGAAGGTTGCGCGCGGGCTGATGGATTCAAATTAGTGGACGGCTATATAGAAGCGCAAGTGGAACTGGTTGAAATTGTCGATGAGAATAGTTCTGAAACTACCGCAATGATGCGTAGCGCTGTCAGCAGTTTTGAACGCTATGTGAAACTTAATAAGAAAATCCCTCCAGACATTCTGTTGGCACTACAAGACTTAACAGACCCAAATAAGCTGGCAGATTCCATTTGCGCTCATTTGTCAGTAAAACTGAAGGAAAAGCAGGAGTTATTAGAGATTACAAGTGTTTCAAAACGCTTGGAGTCAGTTCTGCAAAAAATGGAAGGCGAAATCAGCGTTTTGCAGGTTGAGCGTAAGATCCGCTCCCGGGTAAAACGGCAGATGGAGAAATCCCAGCGTGAATATTACCTAAATGAGCAAATGAAAGCGATTCAACGTGAATTGGGCGATACCGCAGAAAGTCCCGGGGAAGCTGATGAATTAGCGACCAAAATTGCCAAAACTAAACTTTCGAAAGAAGCTAAAACCAAGGCGGAGGCGGAGCTGAAAAAACTACGCCAGATGAATCCGATGTCGGCAGAATCCACGGTGGTTCGCAATTATTTGGACTGGATTTTGGGACTGCCTTGGGGAAAGAAAACCCGCTCTCGCATTGACTTGAAAAAGGCCAAAGCAATTCTGGATGAGGATCATTTTGGATTGGAAAAGGTAAAAGACCGGATATTGGAGCACTTGGCGGTGCAGGGGCGAACAAAAAAGGTCAAAGGGCCAATCTTGTGTCTGGTCGGCCCGCCTGGGGTCGGCAAAACTTCTTTGGGGAAGTCTATTGCTCGAGCTACGGGGCGCAATTTCATCCGTGTTTCTTTGGGCGGAGTTAAGGACGAGTCTGAAATTCGCGGTCATAGACGTACCTATATTGGATCCATGCCCGGCCGAATCATTCAGTCGATGAAAAAAGCAAAGAGCAGTAATCCGCTATTTCTTCTTGATGAAATCGACAAGATGGGCGCGGATTTCCGCGGCGACCCATCAGCAGCCCTGCTCGAAGTGCTGGATCCTGAGCAAAATACTAATTTTAATGATCACTATTTGGAAGTTGATTATAATCTTTCGGATGTGTTTTTTGTCACCACAGCTAATTCTCTGAACATTCCACGCCCATTGATGGATCGCATGGAAGTAATTCGTATTTCAGGATATACTGAAGATGAGAAAGTAGAAATTGCCCGCCGTCATTTGATTAATAAGCAGGTGGAAAATCACGGATTGCGTAAGGGTGAATGGTCAATTGATGCTGAAGCGCTTCGAGATATTATCCGTCTTTATACTCGGGAGGCCGGAGTTCGGGGGTTGGAGCGTGAATTAGCTAATTTAACTCGAAAAGCCGTGCGCAAACTCGCTGATCCTGAGTGTGTCGAAGTTCATGTAACTCGCAAAAACATTGGAGAGTTTGCTGGTGTTGCCAAATTTTCATTCGGCGAGACTGACAAGGAAGATCAAGTTGGTATTGTTACCGGATTGGCCTGGACTGAAACCGGTGGCGAATTGCTGACTATTGAGGCCGTACAAATGCCAGGGACGGGTAAAATGACTGTTACCGGCAATTTGCGCGATGTTATGAAAGAGTCTATTTCTGCGGCTAATTCCTATGTTCATTCCCGTGGTGCTAGTTTTGGCATTAAAGCCGAACAATTCAAAAAATCTGACTTCCACGTTCATGTGCCAGAAGGAGCTACCCCTAAAGATGGGCCGTCTGCCGGTGTTGCTATGGCCACGGCAATTATTTCTGTTTTGACCAATATCGCTGTGCGTAAAGATTTGGCAATGACTGGAGAAATCTCCCTAAGAGGGCGGGCAATGGAAATTGGCGGTCTAAAAGAAAAATTGCTGGCTGCGTTGCGTGGTGGAGTCAAAACCGTATTGATCCCGATGGATAATGCCAAGGATTTGGAAGAAATTCCAGATAACGTAAAAAATGGGCTTGAGATTATTCCGGTATCTTCACTTGATGAGGTTCTTGGGCACGCCTTGGTAGATAAATTGGAGCCGATTGAATGGAGCCAAGAAGCCAAGGATACAAGTACCTCCAACGCTGAGCCTGAGGATGGTGAAAAAGATACTGTGGTAACTCACTGATTTACCGGTTTTGCATTATTTGAAATAATTCAACGATAAGCGTTGCAAAATAAGGATTTTTAGCGAGAATGTCATCGTCAGCGTCGTTGATTCGGCGCATTCATCCTAGGAAGGATTTTCTTATGAATAAAAGTGAATTGGCAGATGCCGTGGCGTCTGAATGCGATATGACTAAAGCTCAGGCTGCTGACGCGGTTAATGCCGTATTTGGTACGATCCAAAATACATTGGGCGATGGTGGTGAAGTTCGTATTCCAGGATTCGGATCCTTTACTGTTGCACATCGTGCTGCAGGCAAGGCTCGCAATCCGCGCACTGGTGAAATGATTGATCGTCCTGCTTCTAAACGTCCAAAGTTCAAAGCTGGAAAATCATTTAAAGATTGTGTGAATACCTAAATTTGAATTATATTTAGCATATTGCTGTAAAAAGGGCTGGCAAATGTCGGCCCTTTATCTTTTTTACACTTGCGGTTTTGGTCAGAATAGGCATATTCCGCACACCTGCAGATAGAATCTGGTTAGGGCGATTAGCTCAGTTGGGAGAGCGCCACGTTTACACCGTGGATGTCGGGAGTTCGAGCCTCTCATCGCCCACCATTTTTATACTATGTCTGGTTAATGCCTTGTCGGTAGCGGGTTAATTCGGGATTATAAACCCTCTTATCCGGGCCATTTTCCATTTTTTATTGCGAATAGATACTTGGCTTTTTAGTTATTTATCTAGTTTTTGTCTTGGGTAATGGCTTATTTGCGACAGCTATGCTGGCTTACGGTTATTCGTTCAAATTCTTTGAATAATCCACCTTGACGAACCGCGTTCAGAGCCGTATTTGATCCGCTCTGCCGCAATAATGATTTGCGGTAGCAAACGAGATGCGCGGGTGTAGCTCAGTTGGTTAGAGTGCCGGCCTGTCACGCCGGAGGTCGCGGGTTCGAGTCCCGTCACTCGCGCCATTTCGTTTTAAATATATTTCTTAAGTTTTTGTATAAACAAGTGATCTTAATACCTGACAAAATACTAGTTCAGGCAAGAATGATCAGCGGCCCATTACATTTATCGGGCCATCGGCGCTGCCTGATACAAACTGTTCGACATAAGCATTGCCTGAATGGTCAATATCCTTTGCGGGGCCGCGCCAGATTATTTTTCCATCAAAGATCATGGCAATTTCATCACCAATATGGCGAGCAGACGGCATGTCGTGAGTAATGGAAATGGCGGTAGCGCCCAATTCTGTGACTTGTTCTCGAATTAAGCGGTTAATGACATCAGCAGTGATCGGATCCAGACCAGTGGTTGGTTCATCAAAAAATAGAATTTGCGGTTTGGTGACGATTGCTCTGGCTAATGCAACCCGTTTTTGCATGCCGCCAGATAATTCTGCCGGACGCAAGTCGGCAGTATCTTTTGACAAATTTACCCGGTTCATGGCAGAAATGGCCAGTTCTTTGGCTGCTTGCTTTGGCATGTGGTCGGCATGGATAAGGCGAAAAGCTACGTTCTCCCAAACACTTAAGCTGTCAAACAATGCTGCTCCTTGGAATAACATGCCGAATTTAGCAGCCTGTTCTTCCTGTTTGCTAGGGGAAAGTCCGACAATTTGAGTGCCATCAATCTTTATTGATCCACGGTCAGGACACATCAGCCCTAAAATACATTTAAGCAGCACTGATTTACCGGTTCCAGAGCCGCCGATAATTACCAAAGATTTTCCGGCATCTACGTCCAGATCAATTCCTTGCAGAACCTTGGTTGATCCAAAGCCTTTATGCAAATTTGATATGGATATTTTTCTAGGCTGGCTCATACAAATAACGAAGTAAGAAGATAATTGGCGGCAAAAATCATAATAGCAGCACTTACAACTGCATTGGTGGTGGCTCGTCCGACCCCTTGCGCGCCGCGCCCTGAAGCATGGCCGTGATAGCACCCCATTAAGGCAATTATGAAGCCAAACACGGCAGCCTTAATAAGACCAGAGCCAACATCCCAAGTAGTAATAAAGTCCATGGTGTTTTGAACATAAAGCGATCCGTTAAAGCCCAAACTCTGTGTTGCCACTGCAAAGCCACCAAACACACCAATAATATCGGCGATCAACACCAAAAGCGGCACTGCAATTAATGCGGCAACCAAGCGAGGCGCATATAGGTATCGAAACGGATCAGTTGATAGTGTACGTAAAGCGTCAATTTGTTCTGTAACTTTCATAGCGCCAATTTCCGCGGCAATGGCAGCGCTTACCCGCCCGGCCAGCATTAAAGACGCTAGAACCGGTCCTAATTCGCGAGTTATTCCAATTCCGACAATATTTGGTACAAAGCTTTCAGCATTAAAGCGCGCGCCGCCTGTGTATATGTTGAGCGCCAAGGCAGCTCCGGTAAATACCGCAGTTAGACCGACTACGGGTAGGGAGAAATACCCAATGCTTAACAATTGTCTGCCTATTTGTTGTCCGTACCAAGGAGGCCTAATCATGGCCAGTATGCAGTTCCATGCAAACAAGGCCACCATTCCGGTGGTTGATAATAGGCCAAGACTGGCGCGGCCAATGGAGGCAAAGGGATTCATGATGCAGCTCTTGAGTATATACGTTTCACTCTTGGCCCGATGCCAGTGAGAATTTCATAGGCAATGGTGTTACAGTTATTGGCAAAAGCGTCCAGATCCGTTCCAAAAAAGGTGACTTTGTCGCCTGATTTTACTGGGTCTTCTATTGCGCTGATATCCACGGCCATTAAGTCCATGCTAATGCGGCCTAATAAAGGCACTGCCTGACCTGCGATCCATCCATTTGCGCCGGGGCTAGCAGCACGTAATATACCATCGGCATAACCATAACCAATGGTAGCTATTTTCATGGCTCGTGGGGCGCAAAATGTTGCACCATAGCCAATGGATTGCCCAGTAGCCACAGAGTTCACTTGCAGCACAGGGGCTAATAATGTGGTAACTGGTGCCAGCTTTGTGAGCTTTTGGCCATAATCTAATGGGTTAGCTCCATAAAGGCCGATGCCGGGGCGGGTCAGATCGAAATGAAACTGCGGCCCTAGCAATACCCCAGCCGAATTGCTCAAGGACGCAGGAGTGCTTGGGAATAATCTGCAGACTTCTGTAAAACGATTCAATTGCTCGGTGTTAAGTGGGTGTTCTGGGGCGGAGGCACAGGACAAGTGACTCATTACCAAAGACAGGTTTAGGTCATTTGCTTTGATGCTTGCTGCTTGTCGAAACGGTATTCCCAGCCGGTTCATACCGGTATCAACATGTAAAGCCGCTGGTTTGGATTTGCCGTTTTGCTTCCAGAGGGAAATTTGCTGTTTTGTATTCAATACCGGGCGCAGGTCGTAATGCAAAAATTCATCCGTGTTGTTTGGATCAGGGCCGTGGAGAATATAAATTTCTGGATTGATACCTATTAATTGGCGTAATTGCACGCCTTCGCCAAGGTGAGCGACAAAAAAACTGTTGCAGCCAGCATCATGCAAAGTAGGAGCTACAGCCGCAACGCCTAAACCGTAGGCGTTAGCTTTTACTGCAGCACCGGTTTGCGCATCACCAGAGTATTTAGCAAAGCTATGGTAATTTTGTACCAATGCATCCAGATCAACGTGCAATTCAGGCAAATTCGAAGAAAGTACTGACATAGCCAAGATTTGAACGAAAAGTTGAAGTTTCGCAAGCAATGTTTATCGATTAACCGTTAATGCTGGCTGTCTTCATGGCCACCGGTGGTGTCGCGATTGCCAAATTTAGTAAATGCCGGCTCAAATGTTAGCTCAACGCGCCCGGTGGGGCCGTGCCTTTGCTTAGCAATGTCTACTTCGGCTAGGTTATAAATTGGTGCTATTTTAATCTGCCAATCCTCATGTTCAGGCGTATTACGTTCTGGTTCTTTTTCGTAATAAGCTGGACGATAAACGAACATTACCACATCGGCATCTTGTTCGATTGAGCCGGATTCGCGCAAGTCTGCTAATTGAGGTTTTGGCGGGCTACGGCTTTCTACGTTACGGGAGAGCTGTGACAGCGCCAAGACTGGAACATTAAGTTCTTTGGCTAATGTCTTTAAAGTTTGTGTAATTTGGCTGACTTCTTGAACTCTGCCATCATTGCGTCTTGCATTGGCAGTTAGCAATTGTAGATAATCAACCACAATAAGATCAAGTGAACCTGCTGTTCGTTTTAAGCGCCTAGCTCTGGCGGCCATCACCGCTACTGGAAGGCCACCGGTATCATCAATGAACAATGGAATTTCATTTAGTTCCGCTGCGGCATCAACTAGTGAATCAAAGTCATTTTTCTGAATTTCACCTTTGCGGATGCTTGACGAAGATATTCTTGCATACTCAGACAGTAATCGTGTGGCTAATTGATCGGCTGACATCTCTAATGAGAAGAATGCGACAACGCCGCCAGATTTAGTTTTTCTAACGCCGTTTTGTTCTTCATATTTGTAGTTCTTGGCGACATGAAAGGCGATATTGGTCGCTAATGCTGATTTGCCCATGCCGGGGCGTCCAGCTAAAATTAGCAAATCCGACGGATGCAGTCCGCCAAGTTTTTTATCAAGATCAACTAATCCTGTAGAAACCCCGGATAGACCGCCATCGCGCTTAAAGGCACTGGCTGCCATTTCCATTGCACCAGTAAGCGATTGTGAAAATGGTTCAAAGCCAGATGAAATACCACCGGTTTCAGCCAAATTAAAAATCATTTCCTCGGCGCCATCAAGCAGTTCTGATCCTGACTTACCATCAGGCGGTTCTTTGGCATCTTGAGTGATTTCCTGCGCTATTCGCATCAAGTCACGTCTAGTGGACAGGTCACGAATTAGACGAGCGTATTCAGGGGCATTGGCAGAGGTGCCGGCATTGGCCATTAACGTAGCTAGATATTTTACTCCGCCAATTTCTTGCATGCCGGCATGAGTTTTAACTTTATCGCGCATGGTCAGACCATCGGCCAATGCATTTTTATGAATTAGGCTGGTGACCTCCTCATACAGCCAGCCATGAACCTTGTCGTAAAAATGGCTTGGTTGCAGGCTTTCGCCAATGCGAAACAGTACTTCATTATCGAACAGGATTGCTCCGATAACCGCTTGTTCTGCCTCAAGGTCATGGGGAGCGGATTGCAGTTCTTCTTCGTCCATCGGGCTTGCTTCCATAAAGTGATTCTTAACTTAACGGGTGTCAGCAAAACCGGGAGTCTAAAAATTAAGATGATCCCCATGTTTCCACAGGCGATCGTGCGGCTTGTGGATTAAATTGTGGATAAAAAAAACGGGCCATTCCAAAAGGAAAAGCCCGTTTTAATTATAATTTCGAAAGCGGTAGATTAAGCTTATTCAGAACGTTCTGCTTCTTCGTTAGTAGCTTCGCTTGCATCGGCCTCGGAGCTTTCCAGTTCGATATCCGCTTCAGGATCAAACATGGCCGCAGCTTGTTCTTCAGCAACTTCTGCATCTGCGGCACGTTCTTTTTCGTGACCAGATGAGATTACGTCTTCGCCCAGAGATTGACGTTCGCCTTCTTCGGGAGTGCGCGCCACATTAATTGCAACCGTGATGAAAACTTCAGGGTGCATGTTGATTCGCACATCATGCAAGCCAACTTCTTTGATTGGGCTGCGCAAGACAACTTGACTGCGCGTGATGCTATTTCCGACGGCTTCAGCAATATCTCTGGCTGAAACGGAACCATACAAGTGTCCGGTTTCGCCAGCTTGACGGATTAGCAAGTAGGTCTCGCCATCCAGTTCTTTGCCTTCGTTTTCTGCTGCCAAACGCTTTTCTTCATTGCGTTTTTCAATAGCTTCGCGCTCTATCTCAAATCTTGCGATATTGGCTTTATTAGCACGAAGTGCTTTGCCTTGCGGTAATAGGAAGTTACGGGCAAACCCATCCTTTACGGTAACAACGTCACCAATGGAGCCGAGTTTCTCAACTCGTTCGAGTAATACAATCTGCATTTCTTTCTCCCTAGTTTACTGCGTAAGGCAGCAGGGCCATAAATCGAGCGCGTTTGATTGCACGAGACAATTGGCGTTGCTTTTTGATTGAAACGGCGGTGATGCGAGACGGGATGATTTTTCCGCGCTCAGACATATAACGCTGCAGCAATTTTGGATCCTTATAATCGATCTTTGGAGAGTTCTCTCCAGAGAACGGGCAAACCTTGCGCCGACGGGCAAATGGCCGTTTGGTTGGAAGGTTTGTGATATTAACTTTTATAGACATGGTTTTTCCTTACCTACCTGCTGCCGTGGCGGCGTTTACGTTCTTCATGTTTGATCAGAATCGGTGAGGGATCTTTGGAGAACTCCTCGACTCGAATGGTCATGTGACGCAATACATCTTCGTTGATACGAAGCTTACGTTCCATTTCCTGAACCACAGGTGCTTCGGCTTCAATATTCAAAAGTACATAATGGCCTTTGCGATTCTTGCGGACCTTATAGGCCATGGAGCGCAAGCCCCAGTGTTCTATTTTGTCAATCTTGCCGCCATTTTCTTCAATAAATGTGCGTAATTCTTCTGCGATGGTTTCTACCTGCGCCGTGGTAATATCCTGACGCGCGATCAAAGTATGTTCGTAGTTTGGCATGTTACTCCCTTTGCCACTTCGGCGCGGCGCAAGACAGATGAAAGGGTCGATCTGTGCAAGCGATGGCTCCTGTTTACCTTAAAACGAGCAGGATTACCCGAACTCAAAGCAAACCGGACCGCAGCCGATTTAAGGTGGCGCACTATAGTGGCGTAATCTGAACGTGCAAGTGTAAAATCGGAGCAAAACCAGCGTTACGATTAGGGCTTGATAAGGCTTTCCTTAATGGCCAAATTGCTGTTACGGTTATGAAAATCAATTTTGCAGGGACGAATAATATATGAAGAATGCTTTTGTATTTCCCGGACAGGGATCACAATCTATTGGCATGGGCAAAGAACTGGCTGAAACTTTTCCTGCGGCACAGGAAGTATTTAGTGCTGTAGATGATGCTTTAAGCCAAAAGCTCTCCGAGATTATCTGGGGTGGCAACCCAGAAGAACTGACATTGACCGAAAACGCCCAGCCAGCGCTTATGGCAGTATCATTAGCGGTAATGGCGGTGCTGGAGTCTGAATACGGCCTTAGCGTTACTGTTGCCAGTCATGTAGCAGGTCATTCTTTGGGGGAATATTCGGCGCTGGCAGCCGCAGGCTCTATTGGCCTTGCTGATACAGCCAGGCTTTTGAAACGTCGTGGTCAGGCCATGCAGCGCGCGGTTCCGGTTGGCGAAGGTGCAATGGCTGCCTTGCTTGGTGCGACTGAGGAACAGGCTCTGGAGTTATGTGCTGCGGGCAAGAAATTTGGAACTATAGCCATTGCTAATGATAATGCTCCGGGGCAAATTGTAATTTCTGGGGTCAGATCAGCTGTGGATGAAGCCGTAAGGTTGGCAAAAGGTCTCGGTGTTAAGCGCGCCGTAGTTCTCCCCGTGTCAGCTCCATTTCATTGTGAGCTAATGCAGCCAGCCGCCGAAGAAATGGACGAAGCATTATCTAATGTGCAGATCAAAACTCCACGAGTGCCATTGGTCTCCAATATTACAGCCGAGCCAACCATCAATCCACAAACCATAAGGCGTCTTCTGATAGAGCAGGTTACGGGGCGAGTGCGTTGGCGCGAAAGTATTGAGTGCTTGGCCGAAGCCGGTGTGACAAATTTCATTGAAGTAGGCGCGGGGAAAGTACTGTCGTCAATGGTTAAGCGAATTGCGAGCGGGGTTTCGGGTGCAGCATTAAATGACTCGGCCAGTATTGCAAAATTTGCTGCAATTTTAAAACAAACCAATACATAAAATAGAAGAGGTTACCTGATGTTTGATTTGTCTGGAAAGCGGGCTTTGGTTACCGGTGCGACCGGCGGCCTTGGCGGATCTATTGCCAAAGCTTTACACGAAGCAGGCGCAACAATTGCCCTTTCTGGCACGCGCCGAGAGAAACTGGATCAGCTTGCTGATGAACTTGGCGAGCGCGTTGCGGTAACTCCGGCTAATTTGAGTGATAGCGATAGCGTTGGCGGTTTGATCGGACAGGCAGCAGAGGCCATTGGCGGTGTTGATATTTTGGTATCTAATGCCGGGGTCACTCGTGATGGTTTGTTGATGCGGATGAAGGATGAAGACTGGGATTTTGTAATGAAGGTCAATTTAGAGGCGTATTTTCGTCTGTGCCGTGCCGCTATGCGTTCAATGATGAAGGCACGTTGGGGGCGCATCATCGGCATTACTTCTATTGTTGGGGTCACGGGTAATCCCGGGCAAACTAATTACGCCGCATCTAAAGCTGGGATGATTGGCTTTTCTAAAGCCTTAGCCGCTGAAACTGCAAAACGAGGCATTACGGTCAATTGTGTTGCTCCTGGTTTCATCGAAAGTCCAATGACCGATGCATTGAACGAAAAACAAAAAGAAGCGATTTTAGCAACAATTCCAGCGGGTAATCTCGGTCAAGGCGATGACATAGCAGCGGCTTGTGTTTATTTGGCTTCTAATGAGGCGGGATATATCACCGGTCAAACTCTGCATGTGAATGGTGGCATGGCAATGCTTTAGGCTTAGTTTAGGACGCAATTAATGGCAAAATCCATCAAAGGCGCTGATCCGGCGCTATATAATGCCGACATGGCACCGACAACAGCGGCCGAGCGCACTTGGGGGATGTGGTCATTTGCCTCGTTGTGGGTGGCGATGGTAGTATGTGTGCCGACCTATTTGCTGTCTGGCGGTTTGGTTGCCGCCGGCATGAATTGGTGGCAGGCGGTTTTAACCGTGTTTTTGGGTAATGCGATTGTGCTGATCCCGATGGTGCTTATCGGTCATATGGGGGCCAAATATGGCGTGCCCTTTCCAGTATTGCTACGCTCAGTCTTTGGCACTAAGGGCGCCAAAATCCCGGCGATTATGCGCGGTCTGGTGGCTTGTGGTTGGTTCGGGATCAATACGTGGGTTGGTGGCTCGGCAATTTATGTAATTTTGAATGTCTTGAGCAATGATATGTTCAAAGGTGCCGATCTGCCGATATTGGGCATTGATACCGCTCAAACCGTTTCTTTTTTGGTGTTTTGGGCAATGCACCTCTACTTTATCAAAAAAGGTACCGAAAGCATCAGATGGCTGGAAACACTGGCCGCGCCGTTTCTTCTGGCCATGGGGTTGGCGTTGCTGGCTTGGGCGTATGTAAAAGCTGGCGGCTTTGGTGAGATGTTATCGGCGCCATCGCAATTTGTGAGCGGCGGGGCTAGGCAAGGCCAGTTTTGGGGGGTGTTTGTAATTTCATTGACCGCTATGGTCGGGTTTTGGGCCACTGTGGCCTTGAACATTCCTGATTTTACCAGATTTGCCAAATCACAGAGGGACCAAATACTGGGCCAAGCCATTGGTTTGCCGATCCCGATGGCACTTTTCGCGTTCATCTCGGTGGCGGTAACTTCGGCTACGGTACAGATTTATGGCGAAGCGATCTGGAACCCGGTGGAGCTGGCCGGGCGCATGGGCGGCGTCGGGGTGGTTTTTGCGCTGATTGCCTTGGTGGTGGCGACATTAAGCACCAATTTAGCGGCCAATGTGGTGGCTCCAGCCTATGGGTTTTCCAATCTAGCACCATCAAAAATATCATTTGAAATGGGTGGGTATATCACCGCAGCTATTGGGGTTTTGATTTTTCCGTGGAAACTGGTCGAAGATGCTGGCGATTTTATTTTTACTTGGCTGGTTGGGTATTCGGCATTGCTGGGGCCGATTGCCGGATTGCTAATTGCCGATTATTATTTACTGCGCAAAACCAATTTGGAACTGGAAGACTTGTTTAAAAATGACGGAATCTACGCAAGCAATAATGGCTGGAACCAAGCCGGTTTGATCGCGCTACTTATCGGTATATTGCCCAATTTGCCGGGGTTCCTACATGTGGCTGGATTTGTTACTTCGGTGCCGGCTGTCTTTGATGTGATTTATGGCTATGCGTGGTTTGTTGGCTTTGCCGTGGCCGGTGCTGTGTATTTAGTTTTGGCGGGGAAATTAGAAAAACAGGAGTCCAATATGTCTTTTCCAGTATATGAGCTGACGCTTCATAAAACATACTATGAAAAAGGTTTTTTCAACCTTGGTGTCTCAGTTGATAGATATATTCAGTTGAAAGACGCTCCCATAACCATCAAGTTAGGGGATTCTAGTCGGCAGTTGATTGGACGTTCTGATCGCAAGGCTAATCAAAATGGTACACCAAGAATTCATGTTGGTGTTGAGCTGACTGATTGGTTTGTCCGTCATTTTGAAGAAAAGGATATGATTGACGTAATAATCCTTAGTAAAAATATTATTCAGTTAAGAAAGAAAACCCAATGACAACACTCATTCGTGGTGGCACCGTAATAACAGCCGACCAGACATACCGGGCTGATATGTTGTGTGTGGATGGCAAAATCGCGGCCATTGGGCCAGACCTCGAAACGCCAACAGGGTGCGATGTGATTGATGCTGGCGGGCAATATGTGATGCCGGGCGGCATTGATCCGCATACCCATATGCAATTGCCGTTTATGGGCACGGTAGCAAGTGAGGATTTTTATACGGGCACTGCGGCAGGCTTGGCCGGTGGCACCACCTCGATCATAGACTTTGTGATTCCCAACCCTGAGCAAAACATTTTTGATGCCTATAAGACATGGCGTGAGTGGGCAAAAAAGTCAGCATCTGATTATGGGTTTCATGTAGCGATTACTTGGTGGGATGAGAGTGTGCGTGAGGATATGGGCACATTGGTGCGCGAAGAAGGCATCAATTCATTCAAGCATTTTATGGCCTATAAAGGCGCGATCATGGCTACGGACGAGATATTGTATAACTCGTTCACCAGATCGCTGGAACTTGGTGCCATGCCGACGGTACACGCAGAAAATGGCGAATTAGTATTCCAGTTGCAAAAGAAATTATTGGCCGAAGGCATCACCGGCCCCGAAGGCCATCCATTGTCGCGTCCACCTGCTGCCGAAGGCGAAGCTGCCAACCGGGCATTACGTTTTGCCGAGACTATTGGGGTGCCGCTTTACATTGTGCATGTTTCCACGTCAGAGGCGCTAGAGGAAATTAAGCGGGCGCGAGCACAAGGGCAGCGCGCCTATGGTGAAGTGTTGGCTGGACATTTGTTAATTGATGACAGCGTTTATCAAAACCCGGATTGGGATAAGGCTGCGGCGCATGTTATGTCGCCACCGTTTCGTTCCAAGGAGCATCAGGACGCTTTGTGGAAAGGTCTACAAAGTGGCGCCTTACAAACCACCGCCACCGATCATTGCTGTTTTTGCGCTGATCAAAAAGCTATGGGCCGTGATGATTTCACTCAAATTCCCAATGGCACTGCCGGGGTTGAAGACCGAATGAGTGTATTGTGGACGCATGGCGTTGGCACCGGCAAATTGACGATGAATGAATTTGTCGCCGCTACATCGAGCAATGCCGCCAAAATTTTCAACATATATCCCAAAAAGGGCTGCATTGCCGTCGGTGCAGACGCGGATATTGTGGTGTGGGACCCAGCCGCCACAAAAACTATTTCTGCCAAAACTCATCACCAAAATATTGATAGTAATATATTTGAAGGCATGCAGGTTAAAGGCATGGCTTCTCACACGTTCACTCGCGGGCAATTAGCCTATGTGGACGGCGATTTACGGGCAGTTAAAGGCGCAGGAGAATATGTCAAACGTCCAGCGTTCCCTGCCAGCTTTGATGCTTTGGCTATCCAAGTTGCTGCCAACAAACCTACGCCTGTGGACCGCGACTAAAGGTCAAGTGTAGGTCGATATACACGCCAACAGGCCCAGCCTGCAATGAGCGCCATTGTCGCAAACAAAATCGTAGGAACTAGGTTTCCATAAAGCACGCTTCCCGTGGCAAATAACATGCCATAGACGCTAAAGCTGGCCAGCAATGCCGCGACAATTCCTCGGCGCAGGTCATGGTTATGATGTTTGCCATTTGCTTTTATTCGAGACTTAAAATAGTTCACTTGTTGTTTTGCTGTTGGTGGGGTCAGTAGTGTAACAAGGATCCAGCCACCGGTAGTTAGCCCGACGGTGAAACCAAACTTTTGCCAAATTGGCAAATTGTTGCCGCCAAAAACTTCTAATCCAAAAGCAAACAACAATGAAAATACCATGGCGCTGATTTCGGTATAGGCATTTATGCGCATCCAGAACCAGCGCAAAAAGAACAATAACCCGGTTCCAGCCCCCACTGCCAATAAAAGCCGAAATGCTTGGGTAGCACTCTCTAGCCACAGGGCCAAAATCCCGGCGCCAATCATGGTAATTCCTATGATCACTCTCCCGGCCTGTACCTTTTGTTTTTCGGAAGCATTGGGGGCTAAAAATCTCGAATACACATCATTGATTATATAGGATGAACCAAGGTTGAGCATGGTTGAGATAGTCGAGATATAAGCTGCTAAAATCGACGCAACCACCAGACCGAGCACGCCGACCGGTAAAAAGGTAAGCATGGCAGGATAAGCCAGATCATTTTGAATCAGGCTATCATCCACATGCGGTAAAGCAGTTTTAATGCTGGCTAGGTCTGGAAACACCAGTAAGGAGGCCAAGGCCACCAAAATCCATGGCCAAGGGCGTAAGGCATAATGGGCGAAGTTAAAAAATACCGCGGCCAAGGTAGCGTTGTTCTCGTCTTTGGCCGCCAACATTCGCTGTGCTATATAGCCGCCGCCGCCGGGTTCTGAGCCGGGATACCAAGCGCTCCACCATTGCACCAATAACGGGATCAGCAATAATGGAACATATTGATTTGGGTTGCTCATATCGGGTAAGAAACTGCTTTTCTCTATCACCATCGGGTGTTGCATCATCGCAGAAAGCCCGCCCACTTGCGGCAAATTGATGGCAATGATGGCGGCGGTAATTGCGCCGCCTAATGCCAAGGCAAACAATACAAAGTCGGTGACCAAAACTCCCAAAAGACCACCGGATATGCTTAAAATCACCGTAACCAACCCTGCGATCAATACGATCCAAATCGGAGAAATTCCAAATAATACATTGCCATATTTGGTGAGTGCCAAGGTGACATTTGCCATCACCATCATGTTAAAAAACACGCCTAAATACACCGCCCGAAAGCCGCGCAAAAATGCTGCAGGCTTTCCGCTATAGCGGATCTCGTAAAATTCAATATCGGTGGTGATCCCAAGTCGTCTCCATAATTTGGCATAAACAAAGGCACTAAGCATTCCGGTAAGTAAGAATGCCCACCAGCCCCAATTGCCCGCAACTCCGTTTTCACGAACCAGCCCGGTGACCAAATTAGGGGTGTCTGCGGCAAAGGTGGTGGCGACCATGGATGTGCCCAATAACCACCATGGTAATTTTCGTCCACCAAGGAAGAAAGATGCACTGTTTTTGGAGGCACGACGATTAAGATATATCCCAGTGCCGATAATGAATACCAAAACTGCGGCTACAATTGACCAGTCAATGAATTGCATTTTCATGAGGTACCTTTTGTATTATCAAAACCCGAATGAGCGGCTGAACATCCAATATATTCCAGCTGCCATAATTGCTCCTGCTATGCTGATTTGCGATCGGTTGAGCATTTGCGGGCTGGTAAACTTTGCGGCCAAACCAAGCACAAACAACCAGCTGGCAACCACCAAAAGCTGCCCAATTTCTACGCCGATATTAAATCCAGCTAATGCAGAAATCTGGCGATCTGCCGGCAATCCGGTTTCTATCAGAACGCTGGCAAATCCGGCACCGTGAACAAGCCCAAAGAAACTGGTTAGTAAAATACTTGCTCGTCTGGCACTGGTTTCGGTGGTCACAAATAGACCGTAGCTTAAAACGAACAAGCCAAGACCAAGCCAGACAATGGTGGGTAATTGTCCAAAGCTGAAACTGGCAAAAACCGCTAGCAGCAATAAAATTACAGCGTTTGTCTTGCTCGTGAACTTCCAAGAGGATGATCCAGGAGGTATCAGAATTTCAAGGGCAACAAAGGCAATCGAAAACCCGATCATAGCTTCTATTACGAGTTCCACCGGCTGTATTAGACCAAAGACGCTAAGCGACAAGGTCAGGCTATGACCTAATGTGAACCCGGTCACTAATAGAGCTACATCGCGGATGTTTTTTGCTAAAAATACCAAAGCTGTGACAAAAACTAGATGATCCATGCCGCCTAGGATGTGCTGAAACCCCAAGTTTATATACGCGATAAAATTAGCCAAAATGCCAGTTGAAACCCCGGCTTTTTCACCGTTTATCTGTGGGGTCAACATTTGATGCTTGCGTCGTGAGTCGGTAAATATGAATTCATTTGCCTGTGCAATGTCACCAAGTTGTGCAATATGAATATGGGTTGAGGCTAGGTCAAAAAAGGCGTTATTTTCCAACGTCCACCCGGTTTTCATAATGTCGTCAGTGCAAGAGAATTCTATTTTAATCTGCACAATTTGCGCATGCGAAGGCAATACTTCTGGTAGTCCGGCCGGGCAGATGGCACCTGTATCAGTTCTGGTTACTTTAATACTTGCCGCCAAGTGCCCGCCCAGCAGATTTTCTAATGAGATATTTCTGGCTTCAAAGGGAACAAGCAGGGTCGCTTGCACCGGATCTATGGAATAGATCATCTGCAGCTTTGAGCCTTGTTGCTGCCACAAAGACGATGATCGGCTTGCTGAATGAGCCTGTGCGATGCTGGTAGCGGCCAGAACCAGCGCTATGCCAAGCAAGATACGGATCATTAGAAGCTATCCTGCTGCAACGAAATATCAGCACGTTTCTTCAATTGGTTGATGTAGATACGTAATGCTTTGCTATCGCGCTCATCGAGATAAGCAGACATTACTTGTGGTTTAATTTCCTGCCAGTCAGGTTCAGTTGCTTGGGTTTTTTCCAATAGCAATAGCCGCCAGTTCCCATTGCCCGTAGCGATCGGCAGCGACCAGCTTCCCAAATCTAAATTGTCCAAGGAACGAACCGGCTCGGGCCCCAAATAGTCTAGCAGCTTTTGTTTTGGCACCAACCCTTGCGGCACTGGGATCGTATTTGCCGCAAATTCTTTTAGCAGTTGTGCCAGCGATTTTCCGCTTGTTCGTGCGGCATCGAATTCAGCCATTTTTGCATTGGCACCGGGGCCAGAGAACAACAATGCTGCTATGAAATATCTGGAACCTCGAACAAATGGCTCGCGGTTGTTTTGGTAATATGACTTTAGGGCTTCGTCGGTTACTGCACGGGCCCGGCTGCGAGCGATCACGTCACGGGTCAGCGTGCTAACCAATGAGTTTCGCAAGCTAGTATCGGTTTCGATCATACCAAGGCGCAGGGCATGTTGCACCAGCAATTCCTCTTCGATCAGTCGTTGCAAGATCGCAGCTTCATCGTCTTTGCTAACTGGATTGCGTTTACCGGCGGAAACAGCTGTCAATGCCCGAACAAAGTCGGCGCGCAGGATTGCATTATTGTTGACCATAGCGATGGCGCCCGGCGGCATAGCTCTTTGGGCGCTGTTTTCATTGCGAAGTGCGCCAAAACCGGCCAATGATAAGCCGCCAATAATGCCGCCTAGCAACATAAACTGGCGCCATCTTTTGTTATTTAGATCGGTCATGAAATCTATTGCGGGGAGAGCCTCGCCTCCAATGTGTCTGGCATTCGCAAATAGATGGGTGATGACCATGCGCGATTTTCCACATCAGCCAAGCAGTTGTCACTTTGCGGTGTGCGATAATCACCATAACAAGGATTGGCAGCAACACATTGGCCATTTTCGTCAAAGATACATCGCAAATTGGCACCGTTAATGGTGGGGGTCGCTTCTTGAATGGCCCGCACATAATAGATTGCATCTCGTTGATCAGTATCATAGTCAGGATCGCTAAAACTTATTGAGCATCCTTGCCCCTTATCATTGCAGGTAAAGCTTTTCCATGTATCGTGGATCAGATTTTCTACCGGTTCATTGGCAAATTGCTGCGGTGTTATTTTAACCACTTCAATGCGTACAATCTTTAACCTCTCATCGGACGGGTTATAACATTCACCCCGGCAAAGCTTGTCCAAGCGATCTGCGGGCAGTCCTTGAGCGCTATCCTCAGGGCATCCGGGTTTTTGTTTGAACGCTCCGGCAGCTCGAACTAAAAATTGCGGCGCATCTTTGGTTTCGACAGTGCTACCCATCGGGGTTTTGCTGCCATCCAAACCTAATAGATCAAACCAAAGCAAAATACGTGGCCCTGAGGTGCCATAGGTTTCACGGGCCTGCATTGCATCCCAAATGGCGTCTCTTGAACGCCCTTTGGCGTGGACGGCGGTTAGGCCACCAGTAGTAAAGAACGAGGCCTGTCGCTCCATTTCAAGCAGATGAAAACCAGGGTTGTCCCAAATATCTTGACGGGTAGTCGGGATGGCTTCAGCCAATTTTTCTTGTTCCGGGAACATTTTATTACGCCAAAATTCGTTAACTGGCCCTGCAGCTTCGGTGTTTCTACTGCGGCTATAGGCCTTATAGCCGGTGCCGGGTCTGGCGCGGTGGTTGTCAGATGCCGCAACAAAGCCCCAGTTAAAGCGGGTGGGTTCATCGGCACCTTTTTCAAAGTTGCTAATAGCAAGACCGTATTGCACTGAAGTAGCGGGTCTGGCGTTAAAAGCCGGCAAAAAGCAGTCTTTGCATTGACCTGAATCCAGCCAGTCAACGATTTCATCACCTGAAATGATAGTATGTCCAGCAACGGATAAATTGGCATACATTTCGCGGGCAGTTACGGCTCTGGCCTCACACTCGTCTGTGCTTTTGCCTACTTGTTGGCAGCGTTTGCGAATGATTTCTCCAGCTTGCCAGCAACTTGGTAGATAATTGGCGCTAGGTTTTGGGCAAGTGTAGGTTTGCGTGTCGGCGTCCACCAGTTCTACGCCGCGCCATGGGCGGTATTCCTCAGAATTTCCGTGACCCGACATTATTTCAATTAAGCTTTGGCGTTCTGGGCGCATGCTTGGCGAAAGCTGCTTGTCAAAACTGGTGGCAGGTGGTGTGTAAAACCCCCATGTGGTTCCATGAGGGATTAATAGGTATTCAAGTTTTTGGTTATCTAGACGGGTTACTAACTCGCCGGGGTTGGCGGCCTGCTCATAACAATTTGCCGGTAAATTAGTCGAATCCGCATTTGGATCACAATCTGGAACATCACGTACTTCGCGGGCAAAGGTTTGAAAATCGAAATAACTTTGACGATTGGCAAAATCTAATAACGGGATACGCCAATCCATCTGGGTGGCGGAGCCGCGAATAGTATCACTGGCTGGCCCTGAGGCTGCAATTGGACGCTTGCTAATTTGATCCGCACCTAAGCCCTTAAAAATTACGTTTTTGTGCCCATAATGATCTTGCGGTGTGCGACCTACTTGTGACCATTCAAAGCCCATGAAGGCAACTATATCAGGGTTTTCAAGATTACCTGATCTGGCATTGCATTGATTTAGGCTGTCTCTGGTTTCTGCCCAACGCTCTGGGGTTGAGGCTTCTGCATGGTCGTTAATCGACCAGAAATCAATCGCCGAGCAATAACGGGCAAAGTCACAGGCATCAGCTAATGGATGCGCTCCCTCACCGCCATAAAGCGGTAACGACCACATGAAAGCATCGGTAGAAAATGTCGTATGCACATGCAGATCGCCGAACAAAATTTGTTTTGGAGCTGTTTGCCCAAGGGCTATCGCCGAATTTAATTGCACTTGCTGTCTGTTGATAATTTGTGCCTCTGGCAATGTTTTGCCTTCAATAGTACCGGCGGTTCGGTGCTTGCCGTACCAATTTTGTTTGACGCCAAACAGAAAAATACCACTGCCAATTAATATGGCCAAAATAGTTAGGCCCAATAACTTAAAAAGACTCATCATAAATTCCCCCACCGCATAGGCTACATTATTTTGAGCGAAAGCAAAGTTTAGAGTTTTGATGGTGTCAGCGGCGATTTTACCTGTTTTGGACGAATTAAAAGTTTGTTCGTTGTTTTCCCGCCGGATTGACCGTTGCAAAACACGCAAAAGCCTCAGTGGGAATATGATTACGTGCAAGGTTGATTCTGCAATCAACCACCCACAAACCCATGCTTTATTGGTTTTTTGCGATGATTCACCATGTCAAACAGCAATAGCAGACATTAAACGTCCGCGTTAAGCCCCATTATAGCAAACTCAGCCTTATTGCGGACGTTTAGCAGTTATCCCCGCTTATGTAGGGTCACTTAGGGTATTTAAGGGTGCTTTTAGGGTAGGTTAAGGGACAAGGAGCCTTTTTGCACTGTGAACATATGGTGCAAGAAGGGTGTTCAAGGGTAGGGGATTTAAGGGTCACTGACCCTTCTTTTGTTTGTCCTAACGCTATTACATACATGATCAAAAGCAGATCAGCTTTGGCGGATATGCACTTTTAATGGCAATTACAATGCTGCGGCCAATGCTGATAGTTTTGGCTCAATGGTTGTAAAACTGCTTGGGCGCTTAAAGATATTTTGTAAATTTGCTGGTGGGGCAATGCTCTGATTAAGCAATGGCTCGATGACATCTTTAAATTTATATGGATCGGCTGTGGCCACCAGTGTCCAGTGCTTTTGTCGTAAATTTACCGGTAATTCACGCCAACTCAATGCAGCGCAGGCAGTATGAGGGCACCATGTTTTTCCAAACTCAGAAAATCCGGTTTTTATTTCCTGTCGGATTTGGTTGTCACTGAATGTTTTGCAGTCAACTTGTTGTATTTGCTCGGTTGTTAAGGCGCAAAACCGCTCAAAATTACTTGGGTTGCCAACATCCATAGCATTGGCAATGGTGGCAATGGAGGGCCGTGCGGAAAAATCACCAGAACTGAAAAAGTCATATAAGGTTTCATTGGCATTGCAGGCAAAATGAATATGACCAATGGGAAGGCCGCAGGATCTGGCCCATAAAGCGGCCATTCCATTGCCCATATTGCCGCTGGGAATGATGAAATTAGCTAATTCGCCGCTGGCTCTAAAAGCCGTTAAAGCGCTGGCAGCATAATAGCTCATTTGTGGTAATAAACGAGCAATATTGATTGAATTTGCCGATCCTAAATTATGCCGATCGCGCACTTCTTCATCAGCAAAGGCTTGTTTTACGAGACGTTGGCAATCATCAAAATCACCGCGCACTTCTAATGCTACGACATTATCACCCCAGCAGGTTAATTGGTGTTGTTGAAATTCTGACACGCGGCCCCTTGGATATAAAATCACTACTTTGGCGTTGGGGTTTTGCTCAAAAGCACAACCAACAGCACCGCCAGTATCTCCAGAGGTTGCAACGAGAATAGTCTTTGCTTGCGCCAAATCCATGCGGCTTATGCATTGTCCTAAAAACCGGGCGCCAAAGTCTTTGAATGCGCCGGTGGGGCCATGAAATAGTTCCAATAGACTAAGGCCGGTAGTCACCGGGGTATTTGGCACTTCAAAGTCAAATGCTTGTTCGCAAATTTCTGGTAGCTTTTTGAGCAGTGCATCTTCGGCAAAGAACGGCCGTAGTAATTGTGCCGCGATTTCTGCCAGGGTGTGGCATTTAGCAAAATCATCCTGTGAGAATTGGGGGAAACTCTTTGGAACGTATAAACCGCCATCCTTGGCAATTCCGTCCAAAATGGCCTGACTTACGGATATTGCCGGTGCGTTTTCACGGGTGGAAACATATTTCATATCTAGATCAGTTCAGCAGGTTTTGTCGTTAATGGGGATTGATAGCTGTTCGCGGAAATTCCAAATTCTTGCACTGCTTTTTGCATTTGATGAGCCACTAAATCTGCATCCTTTGCCATTGCCCATGCAAATAGGCTGGGGCCAGAGCCGGAAATCGAGCAGCAAATGGCACCGGCTTTTAGCGCTGCTTGTTGAGCTTGATAAAATGGCGGGATGGAAGCTGCACGTTGTGGCTCAATCAGAATATCTTGCATTACTTCGCGCAGCAATCTGATGTCATTACTATGGCAGGCATGGGTGAAGGCGGCAAGACGTCCAGCAAATTCAATGGTTTGAGCCAAAGGATTATTTGCGGCTAGTGTTTTTCGACTAATCCCGGTTTCAATTTTCAAATCTGGATGAATTACGATAGCCACTACGTTTTTTGGGCTTGGCAACGCAATAACCCGACTTTGCTTCCCCGGAGTAACCAGCACCAACCCGCCAAATAAACAAGCACTTATATTGTCTTTGGGCGGCGGATCAGAAGAAGCTCGCTCTCCCTCTAAAGCAAAGCTCAGCAAGTCTTTTTGTGCGAAAGGTTTCTCCAATAGAGCATTTACTGCCAATACCGCGCCGACACTAGAAGCGGCAGAGCCTCCCAACCCGGCGCTAAGCGGAATATGTTTTTGGACATCAATGACGACACCAAATGGATTTCCTACCGCTTGTAGTAGCGCATCGGCTCCGCGTAGGGCAGTGTTTTTAATAATTTGCGTTGGCAGTTTATCTGTTAAGCCGGATACCTTCCCCAAGTAAATACCGGGTTTGGTGCTGCGCCGGGCGGTGATTTTATCGTAACAGCCGTCAAATGCCTGTCCAAGCAGGTCAAAGCCAACGGCCAAATTGGCAATGCTTGCCGGAGCTTGGGCTTTTGCTTGTTTTGGCGCGCTCATTTGTTTGGCCGCATTAGCAAGCGTTCGATTAAGGACAAGGCCGCCTCAAAAATAACGGTTCCCGGCAGGAAAATTTCAGATGCACCTAATTCTCGCAAATTTTGCATATCATCAGGGGGGATAACTCCGCCAACTACAATATGGATATCCGAGCGGCCGGACTGCTGCAGGACATCGCGCAAAGCCGGAACCAAGGTTAAATGCCCCGCTGCCAGTGAAGAAGCTCCGATAACGTCCACATCTTTGGCAATCGCCAATTCAGCGGCTTCCTTTGGGGTTTGAAATAGCGGCCCAGTGATCACATCCCAGCCTAAGTCCATAAAAGCTGACGCCACCACTTTCTGGCCGCGATCATGGCCGTCTTGCCCCATTTTTGCGACTAGAATCCGCGGTTTGCGGCCCTGTTCTTGTGCGTAGGTTTCGGCCATTTTACGGGCTTTAATGGCATCGGTATTGCCGTTAATTTGTTTTGCATAAATATCGCGCACGGTCTCAGGTTGGGCACACTGCCGGCCCCAAACAGTTTCCAGCGCTAAGGATATTTCGCCGACACTTGCCATGGCTGCAGCTGCTATTACTGCTCGCTCTAGCAAATTTCCCTCTCCGGTTTTTGCGGTTTGCGTGAGGGCAGCAAGAGCCGCATCGACTTTGCTCTGGTCGCGGGTTTTGCGTAAACTTTGCAGGCGGGCAATCTGGTTGGCTAGCACTTTGTGATTATCAACTTTTAGCACCGGAACCGGTTCTTCGGTTTTTGGGCGAAAGCGGTTAACCCCGACCAGAATTTGCTTAGCGCTATCTATCTGACCTTGGGTAAGGGTTGCTGCTTCTTCAATTCGCCGTTTCGGTACGCCTTGTTCAATGGCGCTTTCCATGCCGCCAAGCTGTTCAATTTCGGCAATATGATTTAGCGCCCGGTTCGCAAGGTCTTGAGTTAGGCGTTCAACAAAATATGAGCCGCCCCATGGGTCAATAGTTTTGTTTAACCCAGCTTCGGTTTGCAGGAATAGTTGGGTATTGCGGGCAATGCGGGCCGAGAAATCTGTGGGCAAGGCCAGAGCTTCGTCTAGAGAATTAGTGTGTAAGGATTGGGTGTGGCCGTCCACTGCAGCCATGGCCTCAACATTGGTTCGTACTACATTGTTAAACACATCCGAGGCCGCCAGCGACCAACCAGAAGTCTGACAATGGGTGCGCAAATTTAACGATTTTGGATTTTTTGGAGCAAAGTTTTCCTGCATTAGTTTCGCCCACAATAAGCGCGCTGCGCGCAATTTGGCTATTTCGATGAAATAATCCGTGCCAATGCCAAAAAAGAAACTAAGACGCGGCGCAAAATCATCAACATCAAGCCCGGCAGCAATTCCGGCGCGCACATAAGCAATGCCATCGGCCAAGGTATAGGCCAGTTCCAGATCTGCTGTAGCTCCGGCTTCTTGCATATGATAGCCGGAAATGGATATAGAGTTGAATTTGGGCATTTGGGTGGAGGTAAAGTCAATAATATCGGCGACAATCTTCATGCTTTGGTGCGGCGGATAGATATAGGTGTTGCGCACCATAAATTCTTTCAAAATATCGTTTTGAATGGTGCCGGAAAGTTGTTTTGTGCTGACCCCTTGTTCATGTGCAGCCGCAATATAAAGCGCCAAAATTGGAAGCACTGCTCCGTTCATGGTCATTGAGACCGACATTTTGTCCAGCGGAATATGATCAAACAAAATCCGCATATCCAGCAGGCTGTCAATTGCGACCCCGGCCATGCCAACATCCCCGGCAACTCTGGGGTGATCGCTGTCATAACCACGGTGGGTAGCTAAATCAAAAGCAATGGAAAGACCTTTTTGTCCAGCGGCCAAATTTCGCCGGTAAAAGCCATTGCTATCTTCGGCTGTGGAAAATCCAGCATATTGGCGAATTGTCCACGGGCGCTGGGTGAACATTGTGGGGTAGGGGCCGCGTACAAATGGTGCCTGACCCGGAAAGTCGGTATCAGTGCCGGGGGGCAGGTCTTTTTGTTGGTAAAAGCTGGCAATTTCTATGCCTTCACGCCCTGGCGTCCATTTAGGTTTTGCAACCGCAGAGTTTTCGGTTGCTTGAAGTTTGATCTTGGTGAAATCAGGGTAAGTTATTGCTTTACTCATCACCATCCTCCCAGCACTTCAACATGATATTGAGAGTTTGAATAACATCGCAATCAACAGTGATGCGGCCCGCAAATAAAGAGTTTTTAGCTAGTTTAGGCCCGCCGGCGATCCATACTTGTCTGGCGCCTTGGGCTTTGAATGTTTTTACTAAATCCTCAAGCCCTTCTTGATATCGGTGATCAGAAGCGCAAATCACCACCAATGGAGCGGTTTGGGTAGCAAATTCATCAAGCATGGCTTTGTCCTCCCATGCTTTGCCACCCGTGCTGGTGATGCCGCCACTGGCCAAAAACTGTTTCGTAAAGCTGGTGCGCGCTGTGCTGCTGGCAAGTGAGCCAAGGCTGGCAATAAAGGCATTTGGGATTGTTGGTAATTGCTTGGCAAGTTGGCGAACTTGTTCAAACTCGGCGCTATCGTAGAACTGCGGGAAGTCACGGTTTATGATTGCCGCCGGTTTTGGCCCGTTGGTTTGCGGCGTGACTTCGTGCAGATCGGCAAAGGCGTTGACCCCGATTAAGCTGGTTTTACGGTTTCTAATTTGCTGCTGGTGTATTTGACGCATTTTGCTCGCAGCTTTGGCAAGCCAGCCATTGGCCATAACTGATTGCAAACCACCTTGTTCTTCGATTTCTTGGAAAATCTCCCATGCTGATTGCGCCAATTGTTCGGTGAGGGCCTCGTGCGCGTGACTGCCGCCTGCGGGGTCAACAACCCTTGCTGCTGAACATTCTTCTGCCAAGATCAACTGGGTGTTGCGACTTAAGCGGTTGGACATTTTTGAGGCAGCGCCAAGCCTGTGGGTGAAAGGTAATACGGATATGATTTGCGCGCCGCCCAAAACGCAAGCCAAAGCCGCCGTGCTGGTGCGCAGAATATTTACCCAAGGGTCAAGTTTACTCATCATTCTGCGTGATGAACGGGCATGGATTTTTAGACCTGAATTAGCTGGATCAACGCCGAAGGCTTGTGCCATTTGTGCCCAAATTTTCCGGGCTGCTCGTAATTTGGCAATGCCAAGGTGCAGGTCTGCATCCATCGAAATCACGCAAAGCATTTGGCGTGATGCGGCATTTGCAGACATATCAGCTTCGAGCAATAACCGCATATTCTCGGCGCCTTGGGCACAAATCCATGCTAATTCCAGTGCTTCGCCAGCGCCTGTTTCGTGCATGTGGTAGCTGGTAATAGTTAGGGGTTGAACATTTGGAGCATATTGTGCTGCCCACTTGCAAATATCTATTATCGACTGGTTTTCATCAGCACTTTTATTTAGTTGCAAGTCAAAATCGCCATGAACTTTCTTGGTATTAACAGCTAATTCCTGCCACAGACCGCGCAAAGCTATGGCCGGTTTTGTGCCGTTGCTTTGATGTGTTAATCCAATTGCAGCCAGATTTAGATCAACACCATCCAGATAGGCTTTTAGCTGGTTTTTGTCTTGATGTTTTGTGCTTAGGTTCAACTGGATTGAACTAGCGCCGCCTTCTAATTCTTGTAAAATTTGCCCATTGATAATTTTAGGGTCGATTTTTGAATCATTAGCCCATATTTCAGCGCGAATATCCCAAGGCAGATGCGGATCTAGTTCGCTGTTAATTCCGCGGGTAAACGGAAACTGTCCGGGAGCCACGGTGCTTTGTGGGTGGCTGTTTTTAGTCATTAGCGGCCCGCGCAATAACCCATCGATTGTTGTTTGGGTCAATGTATCTGGGTTTGCGCCACGCAATGCCCGTAACACATCTTGTTGCCAGAGTGTTTCGGCCTCGTCGAAATTAATGGTGGACGTTCGAAAGTTTTTCATTTTGCGACTGGCTCTGGCTACAGATAAAACCGATGGCCGTGCCATCTGCTAGGACTTTTAGAGGAGCAAGGTTGGTAGGGCAACACGGATGCTTCTAAAAGTGTGTCAAAATTTTACTGGCAAAGTACATGAATATACGTCAAAGAATTTTACGATTTAGGTTTGTAGCCCATAGGAATTTATGAATGCTGACCACAGGAGAATTATTCAAAACCGGGCTGGGGCCTTCAAGCTCGCATACCACCGGGCCGATGAAAGCCGCTTGCAGGTTTATTGACTGGCTGGCAGATGCTGGGCATTTGGAGCAGATATGCCGCATTGAAACCAGATTATTTGGTTCATTGGCTTTGACCGGAATTGGGCACCATACGGATCGGGCAATTTTGCTTGGTCTTTCGGGCTTTACCCCCGAAATTATTGCTCCAGAACAGGTGGAGCAGATTATCCATAACATTGAAGCATCTGGCGAGATATGTATTCGCGATCAGAAGAAGGTTTCATTTCAGCGAGACAGAGATCTAGTTTTTGATACGGCGGTAAATTTGCCATTTCATTCTAACGCCATGATGTTCTTAGGTTTTGACGTTGATGGTAGCGAGCTGGCCCGGCGTATTTATTACTCTATTGGCGGCGGCTTTGTAGTTGATGAAGCCGAAGCTGGGCGCAATCAAGTACTTGAAGCTCATGATGATTTGCCGTTCCAGATTACGTCATCGGCGGATCTATTGGCTATTTCAGCTCGGGAAAATCTTAGTATTGCCGAATTGGTTATGGCTAATGAATGTTCCTTGGCACCCCGTGAAAAAATAGAGGCTGAACTGGATCAAATCTGGGCAAATATGCAAAGTTGTATTGAACTAGGCATGGTGCGAACAGGCACATTACCCGGCGGTCTTAATGTTCGTCGCCGGGCTTCGGATCTGGCAAACAAACTTTCCAATCAGCACAAAGACGGGGAAAAGAGCTGGGAGCGTAGCGATTGGCTCAGTCTTTGGGCAATGGCGGTGAATGAAGAAAATGCCTCTGGGGGGCGAGTGGTGACCGCTCCGACCAATGGCGCCGCCGGAGTATTGCCGGCAGTAATTAAATACTATCTGACCTTTGTGGATGGCGCTGATCAAGAAGGGGTGCGCAGATTTTTACTGACCGCTACGGCTATTGGCGGGCTTTATAAACGAAACGCTTCAATTTCCGGAGCTGAAGTTGGCTGTCAGGGCGAAGTTGGTGTCGCCTGTTCGATGGCTGCTGGCGGGCTGGCAGCAGTTTTGGGCGGTAGTAATGAACAGATCGAAAATGCCGCTGAGATCGGTATGGAGCATAATTTAGGTATGACCTGTGATCCGATTGGCGGATTGGTGCAAATCCCGTGTATTGAACGTAATGCTTTTGGTGCAGCGATGGCAGTGCAAGCGGCCCGGTTGGCTTTGCTTGGCGATGGCAAACACCATGTAAGCCTTGATAAGGTGATCCAGACCATGCGTGATACTGGCCGCGATATGAGCAGCAAATATAAAGAAACCTCCAAAGGCGGTTTGGCAGTTAATGTGGTGGAATGTTAGGGCCTGCCCCTAGTCATCGGGGTTATCGGAACTGTAATTGATGCGAGTAAAGGCTTGTGATGCAAATATCATTTGCTGAGCATCACGCCATCATCTTTCATTACAATGTAAACCGCCGGAATTACTAATACGGTTAGCAAGGTCGATGATGCCAGCCCGAACAAGAGGGAAATAGCCAGACCTTGAAAAATTGGATCACTTAATATCACTACGGCACCTATCATCGCGGCCAAAGCGGTAAGTAATATCGGTTTGAAGCGGATAGCTCCGGCGTTAAGCAGGGTTTGCCGCAAAGAATGATCGGCCTCTTGCTGGTGGCGAATAAAATCAACCAGCAGGATTGAGTTTCTTACAATAATGCCGGCTAAGGCGATAAACCCGATCATCGAAGTTGCCGAAAATGGCGCGTTGAATATCCAGTGACCGAACATAATTCCAATCAGGGTAAGTGGAACCGGAATTAAAATTACCAGCGGTACTTTGAATGAGCCAAATTGGCCGACTACCAGAAAATAAATTGCAAGAATTGCAATCATAAAAGCGCCGCCCATGTCGCGAAATGTAACAAAGGTTATTTCCCATTCTCCATCCCACAAGAATGTTATTTTGCTTTCATCTTCAGGTTGTCCATAGAGGCGAATATCCGGAGTTTCGCCGCCGGTTATTTCAGTCCAGTCGTATTCTTGGACGGCTTTGCCAATTGCTGACATGCCGTAAATTGGGGCTTCAAATTGTCCGGCCAACTCGCCCATTACCATTTCGGCGAATCTGCCATTGCGTCGAAAGATTGGCGGGGAGCTGATTTGATTTTCAAATCGAACTACATCGCCAAGTTCTACTACTGATCGTTCGCCGGGAATGGCATTGGCTGGTATTGGCGTTGAGGATAGCATTTCACTGGGTGATAGTGCCGAATTGGGTAGGGAGATCACAATTTTAGCTGGGTCGCGACCTTCGCCTCGGTGCGAGTAACCGACGCTGGTTCCGTTTAACAACAGATCAACTGTTGAATAGACATCTCTTTGTTCTACCTTGAAAAACTCCAGATTATCTTGGTCGATGCTAATACGGATTTTAGGGGATGGGTGGCCTAAAGTATCATCGGTATCAACTACGAACGGTATTGAGTCGAAAATTTCTTTTAAGGCGCTGGCTGCTTTGCGCCGTGATTTGGTGTCGGGGCCGTAAACTTCGGCTAAAAGGGTTGCGATCACTGGCGGGCCGGGGGGTATTTCTACAATTTTTAAGCTCGAATTTGCGGGTAGTTTTACAGATTTAAGAAGTTCCCGCGCTTCTAGGGCAATGGCATGGCTAGTGCGCTTACGTGCGCCTTTTTCTTCGAGATTTACTTGCAAATCTCCAAGCTCTGGTTGGTTGCGTAAATAATAATGGCGAACTAGGCCATTAAAGTTAAATGGAGCCGAGGTTCCAGCGTAAGATTGGATCGAGGTGATTTCTTCAATATGTGACAGTCTATTGACCAATTCGGTTAAAACCCGGTTGGTTTGTAATGTCGAGGCGCCTTCTGGCAGATCAAGTACCACTTGAAACTCGGATTTATTATCGAATGGAAGTAATTTTACGGTTACGGCTTGGGTGACAAATAATAGGGTTGAGGCAACGGTCAATAAACCAACGGCAACTAAAAATATCCAAGAATTGCGTTTGGAACGCAAGATAGGCGTGGCGACCTTGCGATACAAACTACCAAGCATGCCCTCATGATTGTGCTCAGATGTGCGGATAGGTTTTCCGGCTGCAATTTTACGCATTAACCACGGGGTAATGGTCATGGCGACAAAAAACGAAAACATCATGGCTGCAGACGCATTAACCGGGATCGGAGCCATATAAGGGCCCATCAGGCCGGATACGAATAACATTGGTAACAAAGCCGCAATTACGGTCAGTGTGGCAATGATGGTTGGGTTGCCGACCTCAGCAACCGCTTCAATTGCGGCTGCTTTGCGCGATCGTCCGTCATTCATCGCCCAATGCCTTGAAATGTTCTCAATCACTACAATGGCATCGTCAACCAAAATGCCGATAGAGAAAATCAAAGCAAATAGGCTAACCCGGTTGATGGTATAGTCCATTAAATTTGCTGCAAATAAGGTCAACAATATGGTGGTTGGGATTACCACCAAGATTACAATACCCTCGCGCCAGCCGATCATAAATGTGATAAGAAGCACAATAGAAAGTGTGGCTCCACCAAGGTGCGACAATAGTTCATCAGCTTTTTCATCAGCGCTGGCGCCAAAGTTTCGAGTTACTTCTATAGCAATAGAATCAGGAACTAAATTGCCTTTTAGGGTTTGTAATCGCTCCAAAACTTGAGTGGTTACTTCAACCGCATTGGCGCCTTTTCTTTTGGCAATGGCCAAGGATACCACCGGCACTGGGCTAAAGGCGGAAACCTTGTTGTATTGCCATGTCTGAATGTTTTCCTGACTAGCGTTAACTACAATATTTGCCACATCACTAACATAGACCGGCCGTCCATCGCGCGAGGTGAGTAATAATGAGCCAATGTCGGCATCTCCGATAAGGGTTTGGCCGACGGAAACCGGAATGCTTTGGTTTAATTGGCGCAAGCTACCAGTAGCAAAGGACCGGTTAGCTCCTTCTATTTTTGCCACCAATTGCTGCAATGAAATACCAAATAACGATAGTCGTTCCGGGTCGGGTTCAATGCGGATTTCATCGCTTTGCCCACCAGTGATAAAGGTTAGTCCAACTTCATCGACTTTAATCAACTCCCCGTGCAGGGTGTGGGCGAGTTTATACAGGGAATTGGCATCCCAACGGGTATCTTTTGGATCGGCAGGAAACAGGTTAAGTACCAGAATCGGCACGTCATTTATGCCTCTACCTATGATTAATGGTTCGGGAATTGCTATGGGAATCCGATCAAGATTTGCTTGTATTTTTTCCTGAACCCGTAAGATTGCAGTGTCAGAGTCGGTGCCGACCAGAAACCTAGCCGTTACCAAAACCTTGTCTTCAACGGTGCTGGAATAGACGTGTTCTACTCCGTCAATTGCTTTGACGATGATCTCCAATGGTTTGGTAATCAGTTCAACTGCATCCACGGCTTTGAGGCCGCGAGCATCAACCATAATGTCAATTAAGGGCACACTGATTTGCGGCTCCTCCTCACGGGGAATAGAGTTTAGGGCAATTACCCCCATAAAGATGCTGGCAATTAGCAAAAGCGGGGTAAGAGGCGAGTCGATAAATGCAGCGGTTAACCGGCCGGAAATTCCAAGTCTCATGGTGTCACCAACTCAGACGGTGTTACCAGTTCGTCCCCGGAAATTAGTCCTGACAATATTTCAATATTGTCTCCCCTTTGTCGCCCCGGCTGTACTATAATTTGACTGATGGATCCGTCTGTTTTGCGTAAATAAACGGTGTCAACGCCAAACTGGCTTGATAGCAGGTTCATGGGGATTAAAATCGTTCGTCTAGTTTGCACTGGAATCCAGACCCGAACTCTTTCGCCAACAAAAAAGTCTCCCAATCCCTGAACCTGCGAGTCAGCAATTACCTTACCATCGACGATTTGCGGGTATACTCGGGTGATTTTACCGACTTTGCTGTTGCTGCCATCAATTAGAGAACCATCAACCCGGATATCGCCGCCGATTTTCATAAATCTGGCATCGCGCTCAGGAAGTTGCAGGCGCAATACGTAATTTTCTGCGGCAATTCTTGCTATGGTTTCTCCACGAAGCATAACAGTTCCTGCAGTAACCGGAACGTTTAGCACTCGACCTGACATCGGGGCCTTGACCTGACCTTCACGTACTTCCTGTGAGATAAGGTTCCGGTTGGCTGATAATGATTTAATCCGGCCGCGGGCTACATCGGCGCGGGTAATGGCTGTGTCTAACTTGGCTTTTGGGAAAATTCCCCGATCAAAAAGATCCTTAGCCCGTGACAGCTCGGTTTCGGCGTTTGTGACTTCGGCTTTGGCGGCGGCAATTTGGGCATTGAGCGCTCTTATGCGGAGCGCATTTTTACTGTCACTAATTAAGGCGATTACCTGACCTTGTTCTACCGGGTCGCCGGCAGAAATCTTCAATTCTGCAATAGTTCCTGATATTCGTGTGCGGGCAGGAACCACATCCAAACTTTCGACCGTAGCAAAAATTGCTTTTTCGTCTGGTTGATCGCTGATTTTGACTACAAAGTTATCGCTTTGCGCTAAAACTCCGGTGCTAAGCAAAAGTAGTAGTGACAATATGGCGAAGTGAGTGCTGAACAGTGAAAATCGTGACATAGTAGCCTCAATCAAAGTGAATTTACCATCATGGTATACGGATTCGTTATTATATTCTTCTATATTAGTAACTCCTAATGTTAATACAAGGAGCCGAGCTTAGGATCAAAGTATCTGCTTTGATTCAAGTATCTGTATAATTCGCATTTTGATCTCCAAAGCACAGCGCCTATTGGTATAGGTAGTATAGTACCGTTATGATAAAGTTATGATATTTAGCTGTTTTTTGTGATTTGTGTGTTGACGGGGCGCAGAACCGTCTTTATGAAACGCCTCTCTTTGGCTTAGATTTTAAGCGAATTGAATACTGTTTAAGGAATTTCCCATGAAGACGTTTTCCGCAAAACCAGCGGAAGTTGTAAAAAAGTGGATCGTAATCGATGGCGAAGGCGTCATCGTTGGCCGATTGGCTTCATTTATTGCTTCTCGCCTGCGAGGCAAGCATTTGCCGATTTATACACCTCATGTTGATTGTGGTGATTATGTTATTTTAATCAATGCTGACAAGGTGGTTTTCACTGGTCGCAAACGTGAAGATAAAACCTATTTTCGTCACACTGGACACCCTGGCGGCATCAAATCAGTTACGGCTGAGAAATTGCTTGATGGCAAGTTTCCAGATCGGGTGATGAGGAAGGCTGTGCAGCGTATGTTGCCCAAAGAAAGCCCGCTGGCGCGCCAGCAATTGAGCAATTTTAAGGTATATGCTAGTCCTGAACATCCTCATGAAGCGCAGCAACCTGAAACCATCGATTTTGCTTCGATGAACGATAAAAATGTGAAGAGAGACTAGGTATGGCTGATCAAATCAAATCTCTAGAAGATCTAAAAGCTGAAATGGGCGCCGCAAGTGCTGCGCCAGTGACTGCTGAAACTGCTGATGATAATGCCCCTGCCGAAGTCGGCGAGGATGTGGTAGTTTTGCCAGAGCCAAAAATCGACGCTCAAGGTCGTGCATACGCAACTGGCAAACGTAAGGATGCGGTCGCTCGTGTTTGGATTAAGCCTGGTTCCGGCAAAATAACAATTAATGGCCGCGATCAGGAAGTATATTTTGCGCGCCCGGTTTTGCGGATGTTATTACAGCAACCGTTTGAAGCTGCGGAACGCAAAGATAGCTATGATGTAGTTGCAACGGCCAAAGGCGGCGGTTTGTCTGGACAGGCTGGGGCCGTGCGCCATGGAATTTCCAAAGCGCTCATTACTTTTGAACCGGCTCTTCGCCCGCCGTTGAAAGCCGGTGGGTTCTTGACCCGTGACAGCCGGGTGGTGGAACGTAAGAAATATGGTCGTAAAAAAGCCCGTAGAAGTTTCCAGTTCTCCAAACGCTAATTACAAAACTTGTTACAAAATCAAAACGCGCCTCAGTTTCGGGGCGCGTTTTTTTTTGTGCATTCAAACCTATTGGAGTATTTTTGATAACATTCGCTTATTTTTTACTATTTGCCGGTAGCGTGCCCGGGTTCGTTTATATGGGGTTGAATGATGAGTGCAAACGAAGTTGCAGAACTCGGCTTGAGCGAGATTGAAAAGGCCGCGCAAGGACGCAATGAGGGCAGGAAAAGTCGAGTTATCCTTGCTGTTGCATTGGGCATTTTGTCCATGTTTCTGTTGCCAGTATCTTATAGTTTGATCTGGCTAGGTGTTTTTGTGTTATTGCAGCTTGCCGATCATTATGTCTTTAATCGTCTAAGTAATGTTGGCAAATACGCCATTTCCAAGCGCCGAGCCCAAATAATTGCTAGCGTGTTTGTAACGGTGTCTACAGCAAGTTTTTGCGTAATTGCTGTGATGTTGTGGACCTTTGGTGGCCCTACTGGACAAATTTTTGCAATGCTGGTTGTCGGTGGGGCATTGGTTCATGCCAGTGTATTTTTGTCTCAAGCGCGGTTCATGTATTTAGCATCGGTCGGGCCTTTTTATCTTACTATTATGGCGTTGCCGGTTTACGGTTATCTGGGTACGGGAACTCTGGATATTGGCGACACAATTGCTTTAATTGGTGGTGTCATTTTATTCCAAAGCTCCACCTTGAAGGCATATTCATGGATCCAGAATGTACTAAAAGCACAATTAAAAGATAAAGAAACAGTACTTCTGGCCAAATCCGATGCCGAACTGGCTTTATCTCAGCTTTCGGCTGTTGAGCAGGCGTTAAACGAGCATGGAATGGTTTCTAGGGGTAGTAAAACTGGTATAATGTTCATGGTCAATGATGCGTTTTGTAAACACACTCAATATAGTCGTGAAGAATTGTTGGGGCAGCCGATCAGCATGTTAGATTCTGGTTTGCAGCCGGTTCAGTTTTTTGAAAAAATGCAAGAAAAATTAAATGCCGGAGAAGTTTGGTCAGGTACAATCCAAAATCGCAAAAAAGATGGTACTGTTTTTTGGGGCGATACAACGGTTTCGCCAATAACCAACAGCAATGGTGAAATTGTCGAGTGTATCTCTATTCGTCGAGATATTACAGACATGTTGGAAGCCCGCGAAGAAGCGGATCGGGCCAATATCGCCAAATCTGAATTTTTGGCGATGATGAGTCATGAATTACGCACGCCAATGAATGCGGTGCTTGGTATGGCTGAGCTTCTTAAAGGTACAAAGCTCGACGACCAGCAGCGCGACTATATCACCGCAGTTACCGATGGCGGTGAAATGCTGATGACTGTTTTGAATGATATTTTGGATATTTCCAAAATTGAAGCCGGCAAAATGCAAATCGAAAACATCAATGTGGATGTGCGTCATGCTATTTGCCGGCTTGAGCGCTTATGGGGGCCAAATGCCAAAGACAAAGGCATCGAGTTTATATGTGAAGTTGATGATGATGTGCCTTCAGTAATTCGTGGAGATATCACCAGAATAAGGCAAATCGTCTATAATTTATTGTCTAATGCGGTAAAGTTTACCGAAGAAGGCGAAGTTCGTCTGCATGTATCAGCAACCTCTACGGATGAAAACCACTCCAAGATTTCATTTGCTGTTAGTGATACCGGTGTTGGTATTTCCAAAGAAGCGCAGTCCCGTTTATTCTCATCATTTGAGCAGGCTGATAAATCAGTTACCAGAAAATTTGGCGGAACGGGTCTTGGTCTGGCTATATCAAAACAATTGGCAAAGTTAATGGGTGGAACTATCTCTGTTTCGTCGAAACTTGGTGAGGGCACTTGTTTTAAGTTTTCGCTTGATGCTGAGGTTGTTTCTACGCAAAGCTTGTCTAAACAGCAGCCATTGCAATCCAACACAGAAAAACCGGTAAACAAGAGTCAAAAACGCAAGCTTCGTATTTTGGCCGCAGAGGATAATGCACTGAATCAAAAAGTTCTACATGCATTTTTGAAACCTTTGGGCCATGAAATTGTACTGGCTCATGATGGAGTTGAGGCATTGGAAATGCTTGATGCGCAACCGTTCGATCTGGTGTTAATGGATGTGCAAATGCCGCGAAAAGATGGCCTGAGCGCTACTAGAGATTTGCGTGCATCGGGCGGCATAAACTCTGACATTCCGGTCATTGCGATGACTGCAAATGCCATGAGCGGTGATCGTCAGACCTGCCTGGATGCGGGCATGACTGATTATGTACCAAAACCGATTGACCCAAGAGTGCTGTTTACAGCGTTGGCTAAAGCCAGTGCCGCTAGCCCTAAAAGCCGTGATGTTGTAGCTGAGTCGATGTCTGCTACTGGTTGATACTTAAACCTGATGGAACCGGTGCGTATCTAAAATTTACAAAAAAATAGCAATTGGCCTTGATTTTGCCGAGATCATTCGTTGCAATCAGCCTCTGCTACAGGCATGAATGGGCAGAGTAGCTATTTTTTAGTGATTTGACAGGAAACTAGCAATGAAACGTGTGGTTCTTATTTTGGGTTTGAGCATGGTGCTAACCGCTTGCACTACTGGTTCAAAATTGCTTTCTGAAATTGACGACGTGCCAAAATGGTTTTTGGATAAGCTTCCTGAAGCAGAAGCCGCTGGTTATCCGACTTTGGCTTCGACACCGCAGGTTCCGAATGATGTTCCCGGTTTGGCTAGTTGGGATGCCAAGTTGCAACAGCTGGAATCCAAGGGGGTGCAGGTTGAAAATGAAGCTAGAGATCACGAGCAGGAAGTAGCTGATTTGCAGTCTACTGCCGAATTTTTAGATTCAAGTCTGTCTAGGGCTGATATCGATAAGTTCAACGCTGAAGAAGCTGCTGCCGAAGACGCTGCAAAAGCAAAGCCATAACAATGTGGCCAAGGGCTGAATTCCATCGTGTTCAAAGATTGCCTCCTTATGTGTTTGAAACCATAAATCGGCTAAAGGCTGAATTGCGCTCTGATGGTGTCGATATTATCGACTTTGGATTTGGTAATCCTGATATGGATACCCCTGGTCACATTATTGAAAAACTGGTGGAGACCGCGCAAAAACCTCGTACCAATCGCTATTCGTCCTCAAAAGGCATCTCCGGGCTTCGCGCCGCTTATGGTCGTTATTATCAACGAAGGTTTGGGGTTGATCTTGATCCGGAAACCGAAATTATTGCGACTTTGGGATCTAAGGAGGGTTTTGCTAACCTTGCGCAAGCCATTTGCACACCCGGGGATGTTATTTTAGCGCCTAACCCGTCTTATCCCATCCACCCCTTTGGCTTTGTAATTGCGGGTGGAACCATTCGCCATATTGAAGCGTTAAACCCTGAGCGTTATCTGGCTTCTATTGATGCCGCTGCACGGGATAGTAATCCTAAACCTTTGGCGGTTGTCACCTGTTTTCCAGCTAATCCGACGGCTGAAGTCTGTGATATTTCTTTTTATGAAGAAGTGGTTCGATTGGCCCGTAAGCATGAAATGTATGTGCTTTCGGATTTAGCTTATACGGAAATTTATTATGATGACCCGCCGCCCAGCATTTTACAAGTGAATGGCGCTAAGGAGATCTGCGTTGAATTTACTACGCTTTCCAAAACCTATGCTATGGCTGGTTGGAGAATGGGTTTTGCTGTTGGCTCTGATCACCTAATTGCGGCATTGACCCGGATGAAATCCTATCTTGATTATGGTGCATATACTCCGATACAGGTTGCAGCATGTGCCGCTCTTGACGGCCCGCAAGAATGTGTCAGCGAAATTCGAGAAATTTATCGTAACAGACGTGATGTTTTGGTGGATTCATTTGGCCGTGCTGGTTGGGACATTCCGCCGCCGGCCGCTTCAATGTTCGCCTGGGCGCCAGTGCCAGCAGCTTTTGCTAATTATGGATCTTTGGAATTTGCGCAAATGTTGATGCGCGAAGCTCATATCGCCGTTGCACCGGGGGTTGGGTTTGGTGAATATGGCGAGGGTTTTGTCCGTATTGCCCTTGTGGAGAATGAACAACGCATTCGTCAGGCTGCTCGCAATATCACCCAATTTTTAGGAAAATACTCGTGATTGACTCGCATTTATTGGGTGTGGCGCAATCCGCCAGCGGTCGATCTTGGGCATTGCGTGATCAAGATGAAACTCAGTTAATTGAACTGATGAGAAGTCAACAAATATCTGAAATTTTGGCAAAAGTATTGATCGGGCGTGGAATAGACACAGAAACCGCAGGAGCTTATCTAAACCCTTCATTTCGCGAACAATTCCCCGAGCCGATGAAGATGAAGGGTATGGAGGCAGCAGTCGATTTGATTTTGAGGGCTGTGCGCAAACAAATTCCGATTACTATTTTTGCCGATTATGATGTAGATGGCGCCACGTCTTCGGCGTTATTGCGCCGGTGGCTGCGGCAGGTAGGGGTCTCGTCAGAGCTTTATGTTCCTGATCGTTTGACTGAGGGTTATGGCCCATCGGTGGAGGCATTTGATCGTATTCATCAAGCCGGGGCTAAATTGGTGATTATCGTTGATTGCGGCGCAGTTTCCCATGCGCCGATTGCCCACGCCAAGGATCTGGGCTTGCAAGTTATTGTACTGGACCATCATCTTATGGCAGATGGCCCGATGCCAGTGGCTGATGCATTGGTCAATCCAAACCGCAAAGATGATAACTCTGGACTTGGGTTTTTAGCTGCGGCTGGTGTGGTATTCGTGCTGTTGGCTGCCCTTAACCGCACCGGGCGTAAAAGCGGTATGTTTAAGGATAAGCCAGAGCCGGATTTAATGCATTTGGCTGAACTTGCTGCCCTAGGAACCGTGGCAGATGTGGCGCAGCTCATTGGCTTTAACCGGGTGCTGGTGGCCCAAGGCCTAAAAGCTATGAATGCCTTGCATACCCCCGGTCTAGCGGCTTTGGCAGAAGTGGGCGGTGCTGAAGCGCCGTTTTCGACTTATCATTCGGGGTTTGTTTTTGGACCAAGGATCAATGCCGGAGGACGGATTGGAAAATCCGACCTTGGAGCGCGTCTACTTGCTTGTGATGATCCGGGGCAATGTAGCGAAATTGCCACAGAATTGGACCAGCTCAATGTCGAGCGTAAGCAAATCGAAACTGAAGTGCAGGAACAGGCCGAAAAAATGGCCAAAGCCCAAGCAGCGGATATTCCGGTTTTGGTGCTGGCGGGAACTGGCTGGCACCCCGGGGTGATCGGTATTGTCGCCGGTCGATTAAAGGATAAATATAACCGTCCAACTGTGGTGATCGCTCTGGATGATTATGGGGTCGGTCACGGCTCTGGCCGTTCAGTGCCTGGGGTAAATCTTGGCGAGGCATTCGCCAGAGCTGTAGAGGCAGAAGTGCTGCAAAAGGGCGGCGGCCATGCTATGGCTGGTGGCTGTACCTTGGACGGCGGGAAAGTCGATGAATTGCGCAGATTCTTGGTCAATGAAATTGGCGAGGCGGCCTTGGCGGCAGGTCAGAAACGGATTTTGAAGATTGATGCAGTAGCTGGTTTACGTGGCGCCGATATTGAGTTGGCAAAAAGCCTAGAGCGAGCTGAGCCATTTGGCATGGGTAATCCAGAGCCAGTTCTGGCGTTTGCTGAGGTGTTCATTGCTTATGCGCAGGAGCTAAAAGGAGGTCATATTCGCTGCAGGTTGGAAACTAAATTAGGAGATGCCAGCGTTTCAGCTATTTGCTTTCGGGCGGTAGATCGTGGTCTTGGCCCGATTTTACTGAATCGCTCAGATCAATCGGTTCATGTGGTGGGTAAATTACGAATTGATCGTTGGAAAGGCCGGGAAAAAATCAATTTCCAGATCGAAGACCTGGCGTTTTCGGACGGAAGTTGAAGTTTTTATGGTAAAAATTGAAATTGCTGCGTGTTGGTACTTGCGTTTAGGCAAATCACTGGATAATAGTTCGCGCCAGACACGTAAGTGGGCCCTTCGTCTATCGGTTAGGACGCCAGGTTTTCAACCTGGAAAGAGGGGTTCGATTCCCCTAGGGCCTACCAGTGCGTGGAAAATCAATTAAATCAATGATCTAAACGAATGTTGCGAATTTAGTTGCAGCATTTTACCAGCATATTTTTCAGCATTGATTCGCAACTGACTTTTAAATTCAATTTAACGTGAATAAGGGCTTTGAAAGTTTATAAACTCTCGCACTTATGTAGCGATTATGCTGTTTTTTATATGGTAAGCGCGACGTATTCTTGGCCCTAACGGATTAACTACATCAATGAAAGGTGTGATAAACGTCCAAAACTACATATGGCTATACAGATTTAGTGGGATAAATACTTATATTTCTTGCCTGTAGCCGTATTATCTGTCGATTTTAAGGTGAAGCTCGGCGAAAAGGAGTCTGGTGGATTAATTTAGTGAGGAGCAGATTATCCGAAATTGCAGGAGCAAGAGTACGATGAACTTGCCTTTTAAAACGGAAGTATTGCTATAAATTGAAACAAGCTGTCATCATCTTCTTACTTGGCTTTTGAAAACGAAGTGTGTTAAGCGTCAGGCCAAGCGCTTGCAAAGCGAAAACCGGGGCGAAACTGCTTTGTAAACAAGTACCCCCATAATAAAAGGTCTGTAGAATGTCTGACGTACTATCTCGGGTTAAAAAAATTGTTGTAGAACATCTTGATGTCGAAGAAGATAAAGTAGTTGAAACAGCTAGTTTCATTGATGATCTGGGCGCTGACTCACTCGACAATGTTGAGCTGGTTATGGCTTTTGAAGAAGAATTTGATATTGAAATTCCGGATGATGCTGCTGAGCACATCCAAAAAGTTGGCGATGCCGTGAAGTTCATTGCTGAACACCTTGACGGCTAATTTCTTGATTATGAACGAGGAGCAAGGCCGGTGAAAAGGCGTGTTGTCATTACTGGCCTTGGTCTGATTACCCCGCTGGGTGCCGGAGTTGCATCCAGTTGGCGTAATCTTATTGCCGGCAAAAGCGGTGCAAAACCAATCACACACTTCGATACTTCGGATCTGGGTTGCTCTATTGCGGCGCAAATTCCTTATGTTGATGGCAGGGGTGGTGGTGGCCCTGACGTAGAGGGATCATTTGATCCCGATTTGACCATGTCCAAACGTGACCAGCGCCGGGTTGATGAATTTATTTTACTGGGAATCGCCGCCGCTGATGAGGCTATTGCTGATTCTGGCTGGCAAGCGTCATCAGAGGAACAACAATTCCGCTCCGGCGTAATGATAGGTTCCGGAATTGGGGGCTTGCAAACCGTATATGATGCTTCTGTGACTGTTCACGAGCGCGGCCCAAAGCGTCTTAGTCCATTTGTGATACCTTCAATGTTGATCAATCTAGTTTCAGGACAGGTTTCGATTAAACATGGGCTAAAGGGCCCTAATCACGCGGTGGTAACTGCTTGTTCTACAGGCGCTCATGCTATTGGTGATGCCAGTGCGATCATTGCCAGAGGCGATGCCGATCTCATGGTTGCTGGGGGCACAGAGGCTTCTATTTGCCGATTAGGAATTGGCTGCTTTGTGGCTTCGCGGGCTTTGACCACCGGATTTAACGACACACCTACCAAAGCTTCTAGGCCTTATGATAAAGACCGTGATGGCTTCTTAATGGGAGAAGGTGCCGGAGTTGTTGTTCTCGAAGAATATGAAGCAGCCAAAGCTCGCGGCGCTAAAATTTATGCCGAAGTTGCCGGTTACGGATTATCCGGGGATGCATATCATATCACTGCACCGGCTCCAGATGGTAGCGGCGCATTTCGCTCTATGCAAATGGCTTTGAACAATGCGGGTATTACCCCGGGGGATGTGAATTATGTAAACTCTCATGGCACATCAACTCCGTTGGGCGATGAAATTGAGCTAAAGGCCGTAGAAAGACTGTTCGGCGATAGCGCAGGAAACTTAGTGCTTTCTGCAACCAAGTCTTCAATTGGGCATTTGTTAGGCGCCGCTGGTGCAGTGGAGGCTATTTTTTCGGTGCTGGCGATCAGGGATGGAATTTGCCCACCGACTTTAAACTTGGATAACCCTTCAATGGAGACCAAAATCAATTTAGCTCCTCATGTGGCCATAGAGCGCCCGGTGCAGGTGGCTTTGAGTAACTCATTTGGCTTTGGTGGTACCAACTCGTCCTTGGTGTTGCGCGCAGTATCGTGAACGATCCCGAGTTTTCTAAGCCGAAACAACAACCAAAGGCTAAAACAACCAAAAGTAAAAATTGGTTTTTTCGTATCTTTTTGTCTATTGTTATTTTGTTGTTGTTGGCTGTTGGTGCTGGCTTTTATGTTTTTGATCAGGTGTTGCCGAAAAAGTTTGCTAAGGATGGGCCAGCAGAACAGTCTGTTCAGATCGAAATACCTTCTGGCGCCGGTGTAAATTCAATTGCCAGAAAACTTGTGGCAGCCGGGATCATTGAAACTGATTTATGGTTCCGGATTAAGGGACGTATCTTGGCTGATGAGGTTTCTCTGAAAGCAGGAGAATACAACATCCCCGCTAAGGCCAGCATCAATCAAATATTTGAGCTGTTGCAAGAGGGGCGGGTGATCCAGTATGGGATCACGATAGCCGAAGGTTTAACCGTTCGAGATGTGGTGCGGTTGCTGCAAGACAATGAATTATTGAGTGGAAGTATTGAGCAGCTACCTGAAGAAGGACAATTACAACCTGAAACTTGGTATGTGGTGCGCGGAGCGGCACGCCAAGACCTAATCAATCGCATGCAGGATGCACAAAATAAAACTTTGGCTGAGCTGTGGGAGGGCAGGGATCCTAACTTGCCATTATCAACACCAAAGGAAGCTTTGATATTGGCCTCAATCATTGAAAAAGAGACTGCGATTCCTGCGGAGCGCGATCGGGTTGCGGCAGTGTTCATCAATCGGCTTCGATTGGGAATGCGCTTGGAAAGTGATCCGACGATTGTTTATGGAATTAGCGGTGGTCAAGCTTTGGGACGTGGCTTGAGGCGTTCCGAAATTGATCGAAAAACCCCTTGGAATACTTATAAGATTCGCGGGCTTCCCCCGACACCAATTGCGAATCCGGGTCGGGATTCCATTTATGCTGCTCTGCATCCAGCAGCTAGCCGTGATCTGTATTTTGTTGCGGATGGTTCAGGTGGCCATGCTTTTGCCAGAACATATGCGGCGCATTTGCGAAATGTTGCTAAATGGCGCAGGATTGAGAGAAAACGCAAGCGAGAGGCCAAGCAATAGTCTTATGAGCATATCGTCGATGACCGGTTTTGCCCGGATACAGGGTCAAACATCTACAGCAAATTGGACGTGGGAAGTACGTGCAGTTAATGGGCGAGGCCTCGATGTGCGTTTTCGATTGCCGGGATTTTTATCTCACATGGAAGAGGGGTTGCGCAAACAAGTCAGAAATCGCCTCAAACGTGGCAATTTACAAATTTCTTTGCAGTTGGAACAAGAAGCTAAAGCCGAAACCGGAGTGTTTGTGAACCTGGATCTGGCCCGGGAAATTGCGGTGCAGTTTGCACCATTGATTGATCAAGGTTTAGTGCGTCGCCCGAGTGTTGATGGTCTGTTGGCAGTGCGCGGCGTGTTGGAGCGGAATTTGCAAGTATTTGAGGCTGAGCCGTTGGAAAAACCTTTGATTGCTGATTTCGAACAATTACTGGATCATTTGCTGGAAGTACGGGCCAGTGAGGGACAGGGCACTTTCAATAGTCTTGCTACCATGTTGGCTCGAATCGAAGAATTGGTTAGACAGTGCCGCAATAATCCGGCGCTTGAGCCAGATGCAATTTTAAAGCGGTTGCATGATCAGGTTAAGGCGTTAGGTGAAACTATATCGCCGGAACGGTTGGCTCAGGAAGCGGCATTGTTGGCGGTAAAATTGGATGTTAATGAAGAGCTTGATCGCTTGGAAAGTCATTTGTCTGCGGCTTATACCTTGCTTGAAGGGTCAGAAGGGGCCGTAGGTAGAAAGTTGGAGTTTTTAACTCAGGAGTTCAGCCGTGAAGCCAATACTTTGTGCGCAAAATCCAATAACCAGCAATTGACGGAAGTAGGACTGGAGTTGAAAACTCTAATTGACCAAATCAAGGAGCAAGCTGCCAATGTCGAATAATAGGCAAAGACGAGGGTTGATGTTGATATTGTCCAGCCCTTCTGGCGCTGGGAAAACCACGTTGGCAGGTAAGCTATTGAAAGAGTTTTCTGATATGGAGCTTTCGATTTCTGCGACCACCAGAAAACCTAGGGGAGCTGAAATTGATGGAGTGGATTATCACTTCATTACCAAGCAGGAGTTTGAGCAAAAAGCCAAAGACGGTGAATTTCTTGAATATGCCAAAGTATTAGGCCGTGATTTTTATGGCACCCCCAAAGCGCCAGTGGAAGCTGCTTTGGCAAATGGCCGGGATGTGTTGTTTGATATTGATTGGCAAGGTGCGCAGCAATTAAAACAAAGCGCTGCGTCGGATCTCGTAAAAGTATTTATTTTACCGCCAAGCATGGAGGAATTAGAGCGACGTTTACGGGGCCGTGGACATGATTCTGAGGAGGTGGTTGCCGATAGGATGAAACGTGCCAAGGCTGAAATAAGCCATTGGGGCGAGTATCATTACGTGATTGTCAATGAGGATGTCGCGCAATCACTAGCCGATTTGCGGGCGATTTTAGCTGCCGAGCGCCGGCTTCGTAAACGCCAACCATGGCTTGGTGACTTTGTTAGAAACTTGGTTGGCCCGTTTTAAGTCATTTGAAATAACCTTATTTACTAATCCGTATCCAGACGAATTTCATTGCAATTAAGGCGACACCAAGTCCCATAACATACATGGCTAATTCTCCGGCTATGGCAATGGGTGCAAACATCCAGATCAGTGAGTATCCCAGCCCGGCAATGACGAATGTCCAGCCGGCAAAGCGTTTTAGCTTTTGCTCGGTAGAATATGTGCATTTTTGTTGGTCTGTACTTTCCAAAGTTTTAGGCAGGGAATTGCCGATGATGACCATGATCAAACCTATAATTGCCGAGTTGATGCGATCGCTCATGGAAGCATCGGTTACATCAAAAACCTGGGCAATGGTTAAGGCCAGAGCCAAGCCAAGCAAAAACCCGGCAGCAGTAATGCCGCTCCTAAGCTCCTGAGCGGCTTTTCGGATAAAATTGGCACCCGCTTTGGTTCGTTTTATCGCCGCCATACCAAGCCAGACAGCAGGTAGAAACCCGGCGCTAATGACGGAAAGAAAGGCCAGTTCCGGTTTTAGCAACCACATCCACACACCAAGGGCCAATACGGTAAATGTTACGGCAGGTGCTAACGAGGAAAGTATTTTATTGTTCAGCATTATTTTTCTCCTTTGATGGGGTGGAATTTAGATTAAGGCCAACCGCTCCGGTAAAACCAAGCAAAGCATCCTCAAGCACCGACAGTTTTAGTCGATAGATCACTTGTTTTCCTTGTTTGTGGGTTTCCACCAAATTTGCTTCGCGCAAAATCAAGAAATGTGCTGACATGGTCGGCTTTGACACCGAAAAGTGTGATGATAAATCGCCAGCGCTTTGCGGGCCATTGTGTAATAGCTGCAAGACTGCGCGGCGGGTTGGGTCGGAAATGGCTTTGAATACTTTGTTCATAGATAGACAATTAGCTAAACAACTAATTGTTGTCAAGGGGCTAAAGCTTTGCCCGTAATTGGTTAGCCATTTTCATGAATTCATTGGGGCTTAGGGTTTCGGGACGGGCTTTGGGATCAATTCCAATGTTCTGCAACCAGATGGATATATCTTCGCCAAGTTCTTCATTTAATGGTTTTAGACTGGCTCGAAGCATTTTTCGTTTTTGACCAAAGGCAAGACCAGTTAAGCGCGCCAGAGTATCGAGGTCATCAAAGCGTTTAGTTTTGGGTAGCGGGGTTAAATGAACTACTGCTGATTCTACTTTTGGTGGCGGTGTGAAAGCGCTTGCCGGCACTTTCATGATTAGATTAGCCTCTGCCATTGCGGCAGTTAGAATAGACAAACGTCCATAGTGCGCATCTGTGGGGCGTGCGACAATGCGCTGCGCAACTTCTAACTGAAACATCAAGGTTAGAGCCGTCCAGTTTGGCTGCGCTGCGGTAAGCCAGTTAATCAACAAAGCTGTTCCGACATTGTAAGGTAGATTGGCAACTATCTGATAGGGTTTGCCATCAGCTAATAAATCAAGATTAATTTTAAGGGCATCATCCAAAACCCAGCTTAGTCTGTTTTCAAAGTGATCATGCAATTGCTGTAAAATTGGCTCAAACCTGCTGTCGGTTTCAATAGCGAAAACTTTTGCGCCAGTGGCGAGCAGGGGCCGGGTTAATCCGCCGGGGCCGGGGCCGATTTCAAAAACAAAGTCATCGGCGCTGATTCCGGCAAGGCGAACAATTTTCTCTGTCAAATTAAGATCAAACAAAAAGTGTTGGCCGAATTTTTTTTGGGTTCGAAGTCCATGGGACTGCAACACCTTCGCAATGCTTGGTAAATCAAGATCAGGCATCAGCATTGCTCCGGTTTCTGGCAATCTTCTTTGCCATATCCAAAGCCGATATTAAGCTATCAGCTCGGGCTATTCCTTTGCCTGCAATATCAAATCCGGTGCCATGATCAGGGGATACTCGAACAAAGGGAAGGCCAAGTGTAATGTTGGTGCCGCCATGAAAATCCAGAGTTTTAACCGGGATAAGTCCTTGATCGTGATACATGGCCAATACGCCGTCATATTGTGACCTGGAATCTTCGCGAAACAAAGCATCAGCGGGCAGGGCATTGGTAACTTTCATGCCTTGCTCGCGCAATTCCTGCGCCACTGGGTTCAAGACGGTTATCTCTTCGATGCCCATTGCTCCGGCTTCTCCGGCATGTGGATTTAGGCCGCACATTGCAATGCGCGGATGCTTTATGCCAAAGTCATGCTGCAAGCTTTCGTGTAAAACCTGCAAAGCATTACCAATAAGTCGTGGCTGGATCAGTTGGGGGATTTCACGCAAAGCGCAATGAACACTGGCCAGAGCTACGCGTAGACCACCGCCACTTAGCATCATGAAGGGGCCTTGGGGGCTATTCCAATTCGCAAAACTAGTGGCAAGTTCACCAAGAAATTCTGTATGGCCGGGGTGGGCAAAACCTGCTTCGTAAAGGCTAGCTTTGGAGATCGGATTTGTCACTATTGCACTGGCTTGGCCGCTTTGGCAGTATTTTACCGCCTGCTCAATTGACTGTATAACGGCCGGGCTATTGTCAGTATCTGGCTGCCCCGGTTTCACCTGTCTGGGCAAGGTCAGGGGCAGCACTGGCAGGCCTTGGGCAAAAGCGCTCATGCACTGATCGGGGTGGTTTATTTTAATGGGGTTAGGCAATGATATATTGCAAAGTGCTTTTTGTATTGTCTCTGGATGGCCAATCAGGAAAAACCGGATATTAGTATCGCGGTAAAATTTCCACGCCATTGCAGTTATTTCCGGTGCTATTCCAGCGGGGTCTCCCATTGTAAGTGCAATCGGCAAACTGGAGGGTATATCCGGTTCAAAATGCATGTCTTGGATCCATTTTCATCGGTTTTGTTTTACTAAGCAAAACATGATGTGCAGAGTATAGGTAATGGTTTGAAAGGCTTTTAAGTAAATAGTCAATAAAATCATGTCATTGCAAATGCAAAACATGCTAAAATCCTAAAAACAGGGACAAATCTATGATATCCAGACGCACGCTTTTAATAGGATCAGGGGCAGTTATCGCAATAGGAGGCGCTTCATGGTTTGCTTTTCGCAAACAACCGCCGCCGGTTGGATTCTTGGTAAGTGAGCAGGAACTATCTGGTGCTTACGAATTTTTGCAAGCAAATCCGGCATTTGATATGCACGCGCATCCAGGGCGCACCTTTGTACGCGGGGCCAAAGGTTTAGCGCCAAAACTAAAGCTTTATCAGGCACTAGGGACATTTGAGCGTAAATCAGCTGATGATATGCTAGCTGGCGGCATGGCTGCTGCGGCCTTTGCCAGTGTTTCTGATTTTAACCTGCTTGATGCAAAAGACAGTAGTTTACAAGTCGTTCGAGATTTCGCCCCCGGTGAGGCGTGGAACAGTTTTGTCTTGCAAAACTCCAACATGCAAAAATTGATAAGAAAAGGATGGTTTGCAGCGATTAAAAACCCGGATGATTTGCAAATAGCCCGTAAAGAAAACAAGCCTGGTGCATGGTTTGCGGCCGAAGGAGCAGATTTTCTTCAAGGTAGTGTTGAAAGGTTGCGTGAAGCACATGAAAAGGGCTTGCGCTGCATTACATTGATGCATTTTCGCACCTCAGAGCTTGGTGACATTATCACCGAAGAAGCCGTTCATTACGGGCTTACACCTGCTGGTAAAGGCATTGTGCAGGCAATGAATGATTTAAAGATGGTCATTGATGTTGCCCATGCCTCAGAGCCAACAGCTTATGGCGCTTTAACTGCAAGTAGGCATCCGGTAATTTGCTCGCACACCCATATTGCTAATCTGAACGGAAATAATCATCCAAGGTTCATTTCTTTGGAATTAGCCAAGGAAATCGCTAATGGCGGCGGTATAATCGGGGCGTGGCCCGCCGGTATCGGTATTTCAACTTTAAACGGGTTGATTGATCGTATTTTCGAATTAATCGATGCTGTTGGTGTAAATCATGTGGGATTGGGTACTGATATGGATGCTAATTATAAGCCAGTAATGGATAATTATCGCCAGACACCGGTGCTTATTGCCGGTTTGTTGGCACGAGGTCTGAGCAAAAGTGAAACTGCAAAAATAATTGGTGGAAACTTCATTCGCTTGTGGCAACAAATTAGCGATGAGGGATAAATCATGAAGCTTTCACGATGTTTTACCACGTCTGACTTTCGGAAAATGGCAAAAAATAAGTTACCAGATCCGGTGTTTCATTATTTGGACGGGGCAGCCGATGATGAATGGTCTTTGGCTAATAATGAAACCGCATTTGATAACTATAATCTATTGCCAAAGACCTTGCGGGGGGTTGATAGAGTTGATCTGTCCACCACTGTTTTAGGGGCGCAAATGTCAATGCCCCTTTATTTGGCTCCCACCGGCATGTCGCGGTTATTTCATCATGATAACGAATTGGGAGTGGCCCGCGCCGCGCAGAAATTTGGAATGATGTACGGTGTTTCTACGGTAGCTACTGCTAGTATAGAAGACATTGCTGCAGCTTGTCCGGGGCCAAAGGTATTCCAGACTTATGTGTTGCGTGATCGTGGTTTGACCCGCGAATTGGTGGCTAGGTGCAAAGCTGCAGGGTATACGGCGCTATGTTTGACTGTGGATACACCTGTGGCCGGCAATCGTGAGCGTGATCTGGTTAGTGGCATGTCAATGCCTCCAAAATTTACGGCTGCTAGCTTGCTTAGTTTCATCTTGTCTCCGACATGGGTTTATCATGCGGTTACTAATGGTGGTTTTGAAATGGTCAATATCTCGCACCGGGTGCAAGGCGATCAATCCGGTGGAGTAGCCAAATATATCAATGATCAGTTTGATCGCTCCTTGACTTGGAAAGATGCTGAATGGCTGGCTAATGAGTGGAGCGGGCCATTTGCGATCAAAGGTATAATTACCCCGCAAGATGCGGTATTGGCCAAAGATCATGGTGCCAGTGCGGTAATGATTTCTAATCACGGTGGACGCCAATTAGATTGCGTTCCTGCTCCGGTGGATATGATCCAGCCAATCCGTGAAGCCGTGGGTGATGATCTGGAGTTAATTGTCGAGGGCGGCATTCGCCGGGGCACCGATGTGTTAAAGGCGCTGGCTTTGGGGGCTGATGCTTGTGCATTTGGCCGCCCTTATCTGTATGGCCTGGCATCAGGTGGTCAGGCTGGAGTTGAGAGAGTATTAGATTTGTTTCGCAGCGAATTAGATCGAGATATGACATTATTGGGGTGTCGAACTACTAGCGAAATAGACTTAACTTATGTCCAGCAGGCTCTTCCATAGGTGTTACAGTTTTAGGCAAGTATATTTGGCTGTCATAAACCCTTAATCTTGGATTTTAGGGAAGAGTTAGGCCAATTCTAGTACCACAAAGAATAAAAGTAAGTGTTCTTTGATGGGGCCAGCAATGATTATGGCAAAAAAACTAGCTATCTCAAGCGCTTGGTCGTTTGTGCGGCGATTTATTAGTGCCAAATCTGGTAATACGGCAATTATTTTTGCCCTGTCAATCATACCAATTGTGACGGTGATCGGGGTTTCTGTAGATTTTCAGCGGGCTTATGTTGAGCGATCGCGCTTGCGCGATGCACTGGATTCGTCGGTATTGGCCGCTGGTCGTGCGCACTTGTTGGGCGCTAGTTTAAGCAAGGCCAAGCGGGAACAGAACGCAAGCGATGTGGGCACGAGCTTCTTTAACGCGGCACTCGCAAACCGAAGCAACAGGGTTATTAGCCCTGAGGTCAGTTTTTCTTATACCGCAGACAATGAGATCATAGCCAAAGGCAAGGCAACGGTTGAAACCGTATTTGGTGGGTTACTGGGGGTAAACTCTGTCGATATCAAATCCGAAGCCAGAGCTATGGCCGGAGATACCAGAGTCGTTGAAGTAACTCTAATGCTTGATAATACTGCTTCGATGTTTTCCGGTAATCGATTTGTCATCATGCGCGAAGCGGCGATGAACTTTGTTGATACTATGTATGATGAAAGCCCAAGCCCGGAATTGGTTAAAATTTCAGTGGTTCCTTGGTCGGTTTTGGTCAATATAAAATCGGAAACCGTCAAAGCTGCTGATGGCAGTAAATATGCGTGGAGTAGTTTACCAGCGGCAGGATCGCGTAAATCGCCTAATACCCCTTATTCTAGTCGGTTGTCGAATTTGACTCACCCAGATACCGGCAAGCCAATGAGCAAAACCGATGTAAAGAATATGTTTGCTCCTGTGGGTTGGAGAGGTTGTGTTCGTGCGGCACCAAACGAAGTGAAAACCACAGCTTCGGGAAATGTAAGTAAACCTATTACTGATCAAGCTGTTGCTGCAATGCGTTGGCCTGCCGGCTGGATAAAACCGGAAATTGTCAACCGGAAATATAGATTTTCTTGCCCAAAACCAAAGCCGAAGCCAAAGCCAAAGCCGAAACCAGGTTCAAAACCTAAACCGAAGCCAAAACCAAAACCCGGCCCAAAACCGAAGCCAAAACCAAAACCAAAACCGGGGCCACAAGGGTTTCTGCTGGATGTTCCGGGTACGCAAAGACCTGTATACGCAGCCTTGCATCAAGAAGGCCGAGCTGCGATTTTGCAGACAGCAGCTATTTTACCGCTGGATAAAACTGGAGCGTTATGGCCATCACCGCCAATTGCGACTGATGAGTCTGGAGTTGGAGATCTAATAGAACACCCGGCAGACCTGTTGTTGGTCAGTGACGAGAAGAAAAAGAAAAAGAAAAAGAAAAAGAAAAAGAAAAAGAAAAAGAAAAAGAAAAAGAAGAAGAAAAAGAAGAAAAAGCCCAAGCCCAAGCCCAAGCCCAAGCCCAAGCCCAAGCCGGGGCCACAACCTGGTAAGCAGTGTGGTAAATGGTATGATTCAGGCATGCTAAGCTGTTGGCAAGACCCTAAGGGCTGGCAGAGGAACATGTATGTGCCAAAAACACAGAGTTGCTCTAATGACAGTAAATATGGAAAAAAGACCGGAACTTTGCAGGCTTGTGTCTCAGATCCGAACGAATTCGCATGGATTTCAGGGGGTGGTAAAATTTGCAATTGGCAGAAAAAAATATTGCCTTGGAATGCCAATAAAGGAATTTCTGGCCCGAATCTGAATTGCCCAACTGCTATGTTACCTTTATCGAGCAATCGGGCGCAGATTCAACAAAAGCTTGAACACATGTACCCGGTCCCCGGCGGCACACAGGCACATTTAGGGCTGCAATGGGGCTTGCGAACTTTATCTCCCAGAGCGCAATGGAAGCGTTTTTGGGGACAAAGTGGCACCAGTGCTGCCCGGGACTGGAATCCAAAGAAAACCCGTAAAGTGGCGATTTTGCTTACCGATGGCGAAAACGTCGCGCCTTTTGATTATGAAGGTTATATGGGGTGTAATGATAAGAACCGCACCGGGATTGCCAAAAAATGTTGGAAGCATCCTGGAACGGTAAAACTGGATAAGAAAACCCTAGATAATCTTATGCTGGCAACATGCCGGGCGATGACCGAGGATTATGGTATTGATTTGTACACAATTGCCGTGGATATCAATAAACCATCAGCGATCGGCCTGCTCAAAGAATGTGCCGGCGATCCGGATCGAGCGTTTAATATCAAATCAGCAGAATTGGAGTCTACTTTTCAGTCAATTGCTGAGCGGACATTGCGTCTGACCCGATAGGCAGGAAAGAGTATGTACCGAAAGCAAATACCGACTTTTGAGGATGTTAGGCAGGCTGGTGAACGTTTGGCTGGTGATGTTATTGTGACGCCAATGCTTAATAGTGCGCGTATTGACGAAATCGCAGGTCGGACAGTTTGGGTAAAAGCCGAATGTTTGCAGCATACAGGATCGTTTAAGTACCGCGGTGCGCGCAATTGCATTTTATCATTAGGCCCCGAACAAATAACAAATGGCGTGGTTGCATACTCCTCTGGCAATCATGCACAAGGGGTAGCTTTAGCGGCAAAACGTCAAGGCATTCCCTGTTTGATTGTAATGCCAAGAGACACACCTGAAGTAAAAATAGATGGCGTAAAGGCCTATGGCGGCGAAGTGCTTTTTTATGATCGGATGAATGAGCAAAGAGAGCTAATTGCCGAACAGGTTGCAAAAGCAAGAGGCGCTTTTCTTATTGCACCTTATGAGGACATTAATGTGATTGCCGGGCAGGGCAGTGTTGGTCTTGAGATCGCTAAACAAAGCAAGAAAAACCATATGCAATTACAGGGAGTTATCGCTAATGCTGGCGGCGGCGGGCTTACCGCAGGCATTGCTCTGGCGCTGGAAGACCAATTGCCTGATTGTTTGCTTTTTACTTGTGAACCGGAGGGCTTTGACGACCACAAGCGTTCTTTTGTCTCTGGAAATCGGGAAAAGAATAGTGCGCTTGATGGCTCAATTTGTGATGCATTGATGGCAGAAATGCCGGGGGAAATGACATTTGCGATAAATATGGAACGAGTTTCATCTGGTTTGTCGGTAACAGATAAGGAAGTGCTGGCGGCAATGAGGGCCGCGTTTTTACATCTAAAATTGGTATTGGAGCCAGGGGGGGCAGCGTCTCTGGCTGCGGTGTTATGCGGTAAAGCACCCGGTGATGGCCCTATTTGCGTAGTGGCGACCGGTGGTAATGTCGATGGGGATATTTTCCAAAGAGCTATTTGCTAAAGATTATCCGCTTTTTCCCCTGTTTATATCTTCGTTGAGCTGGATCCTAGTTGGAGTGTCAGACAAGCGATTTCGATATATCTGCACATTTTCCAAAACCCGTTGCACATAGTTTCTGGTTTCCGAGAATGGAATACTCTCAACCCAGTCAATTGGGTCAGTTGTGGTGCGCGGATCTCCGTATTCTTTTATCCATCTGTTGGCTCTGGAACGCCCGGCATTGTATGCTGCGGCACTTAAAATATAGGATCCGTCAAATTCATCGAGTAAGTCTTGTAAATGAATGGAGCCAATTTTAAGGTTATAACTAGGATCATCGGTAAGCCAGCTTTTGCGGTATTCGACCCCATTTTGCCGAGCAGTGGACTTTGCTGTACGCGGCATTAACTGCATTAAACCACGGGCGCCGGCATGGCTTATTGCTTTGGAGTTAAGCTCGCTTTCTTGACGGGACAATGCCAAAACCAATGCTGGTTCTGGTTTGTTTGTATGTTCACTAATTTCTAATAATGGCCATTGGCTTTCTGGTAAAATTTCATTGCGGTAAAGGGCGGCTTTAGCAGCACGTACAGCTATGCCGGCATAGCCATTTTCCCGGTTTAACTGCGCTAACATTACATGGTCTACCGCGCCGGGTAGAATATCATCAAGGTGATAACTAAAGCGGCGGTAATTAGAGGTGTCGCCAACTAAGGCCAATAGCTTTAGGGCTTGAACCTGTGGGTGGTTTGCAAATACTATTTTTGCCCATTGGTCTGGCTGCGGGTCTCTACCTAATTCAATATATCCGGGGCCTATTTCTTGTTGGGCTAATTGCCCGTAGAATGTGAAGTTAAATTGCGCAGAAAGTTCAAACTCCTGCAAAGAAAGACTGTCTTTACCTTGGTCTTGAAGGGCTTTCCCCAGCCAATAATGGGCGCGTGCGCGTGATATCGGGGTTTTGACATTTCTTGTAAGACTTTCAAAATGAGTCTGCGCAAGTTTTGGGTCGTGTAATTTGCGCAACGCTATCCAGCCGGCAAGCCATTCGCCTTCTGCAAAATTACCACCGCGTTCAAACCCATTAGCTTTGGCCAATAAATACGCAATTGTATAATCATTATCTTTTAGGGCGCGGCGGGCGAATAAATGGCGTTCTTTCCATAATCGTTTTTGACCAGCATTGTTTCCAACTTTGGTTGGGATCATCAAAATCATTGCCAACGCTTCTTTTGATTGCCCAGATTTACGTCTCCATACTGCCCGTTCATAGAGTAATCCCGGATCATTTTTTAGTGTCTCTGGCACTTTGCGCAAGGCTGCATCTACGCCACGGCTTCTTCTCATAAGGCGAATGCGGGCAATACTTAATGCTTTGACATCTTTAGAGAGCTTCGGCAGTAATTTCTGTGCTTCTGTTGCTCGGCGCTCCCACAATAGCATATTTACTCTTGCTTCGTGATCGGCTTGGGTAAGTTTGCCACCGTGTTCCTTTAGAGTCTTGGTGAAAACTTTTTTGGATAGAAAATTATTGCGCCAGGCATTTTTCAATATGACAATCGCCTCATCAGGTTTATTGATGGCAAATAATGCTTCGGCTTCGGCAATTTTGCCAGCGCCTGAAATTGCCGGCCACAGTGAAAACCAATCGGCAATGGCCTGCGCCGGTATTCCGGATTCGGAGATTTTTTCTTCTGCTAAGGTTCTAATTTTATTGTGCCGTGGCCAATTTTCTAGGGATTGAACGGCCATAGCCAGTTCAAAATAGCTGACATCTCGGTCATTTAGTGCAATTTTCCAGTCGATCAATCCAGCTGCCGAGGGGTGGCTAATGCCGGCGCGATAGCCACGGGCTTCTTTCCAATGATCTTGATTTGCAGCTTTTAAAGCCCGGCGAAAGTGAACAAATTCAAGATCTTCCAGATTAGATGATGTATTTGTCGGGATTGGTTTTAACGATGGCGACAGCGCAGCAGCTTGGGCGCGTGGAGAAAAGGCCAGCAGGGCGAATAGAACAAGAAAAATACGCATATATGATTCTAACAAAATAACAGGTCAAAATACTAGCAAAAAAGCCTGAATGGAGAATAAATCTCTGTTGGCGAATGCCACATATTGAATATAGACTTTATTAGAAAGTTTGAAATGAGTCTGGGCGACATATGCTTTTCTGCCGCTGAGAATATGTTATACAAGCAAATATAACAAAAAGTGGGGCTGGTTTACAAAGTAAATGCAGCCTAAGGCTGCTTGCGCAATCAAATTAACCTTGCGCATCAAATTAAAATGAGAGTTCTTCATGTTTTTTGGCTCAATTCCTGCCCTGGTCACACCATTTTGCGAAGGGGAAGTGGACGTTTTAGCATTTTGCGATTTTGTCGAATGGCAAATTACTTGTGGCAGCCATGCTCTGGTGCCTTGTGGTACTACCGGCGAAGCTGTGACTTTAGAGCCAGAAGAGCATAAACAAGTGGTTGAGGCCTGTGTGCGTCAGGCAAGGGGGCGTATTCCCGTGATTGCCGGTGCTGGATCTAATGCAACACATCGGGCAGTTGATTTGGCTAGCATGGCCAAAAACGCAGGAGTTGATGCTGTGTTAGTTGCTGCCCCTTGGTATAACAAACCGTCGCAGCAGGGTATTTTTGAGCATTTTGCAGCGATCTGCCAAGTGGGTGTTCCGGTAATTGCCTATAATGTTCCGGGGCGAACCGTAGTCGATATTGAAGTCTCCACTCTTGGCCGGATTGCTAAACTTGCAAATATGGTTGGGATCAAAGATGCAACTGGAGATTTGGATCGAGTTGCAGCGCAGCGTGATGCCTGTGGTGCGGATTTTGTGCAATTATCTGGAGATGACCCCAGTGCGCTTGAGTTTCATGAACACGGCGGGTTGGGCTGCATTTCGGTGACGGCAAATGTATTGCCGGCTGAATGTGCCGCATTTCAAATTGCTTTGCGCGAAAATGATCTGGATCGGGCTAGGGAGTTGGATCAAAAACTTGCTGCTGTTCATGGGGCAATGTTTGCTGATGCCAGTCCGGCTCCAGCAAAATATGCGCTGTCAAAGCTTGGCAAAATGCGCAATGAGCTGCGATTACCTATGGTTCGGGCAAATGCTGAGGCGATGGAAACGGTGGATAAGGCATTGGCAGGCTTTCCGGATTTTAAGGTTCTCTGATGAGCGCCAAGGCCAAAAAAAATAATGATGGTCGAGCTATTATCGCTGATAATAGACGGGCTAGGTACGAATATCACTTAGAAGATGTGTTTGAGGCTGGATTGATGCTGGTGGGAACCGAGGTCAAGGCTTTGCGTGAAGGTCGTGCTAATATTGCTGAATCTTATGTCTCAATAGAAGACGGAGTTTTGACCTTAATCAATGCCAATTTTCCAATATTTACTGCCGCTAATCGGTTTAATCATGAACCCACCCGCCCAAGAAAATTGCTGTTACACAAAAAAGAAATCAGTAAATTAACAGCGGCAATTGAGCGTAAAGGCCGTACGATTGTGCCGTTAAAGCTATATTTCGGCGGGCGCGGGTTAGTGAAGCTGGAAATTGCTATCGCTGTCGGTAAAAAGCACCATGATAAGCGTAATGCAGTCAAAGATCGTGACTGGAAACGTGACCAATCCAGATTGTTGCGTGATCGTGGTTAAGTGTTTTCAGCGCCTTACTTGCTCAACCCAGATTTGATCAAGTCAAAAACATCATCAAACATGGGCTCGGTTAAGCGCCCGGTATTGGTGTTGTAACGTGAGCAATGATAGCTATTCACTAAAAGTAGGCTTCGGCCTTCAAAGTGAATTTGGTGTGCGGCGCAATGACTAAACGGGTAGTCTTTTTTGCGAACTCCGAATGTGGTCAATACATTGTTATGAGCGATATGACCTAAAGCCAACACGGTGGTTAGTTTTGGTAAATGGGCAATTCGGCTAATTAAGAATGGTCGGCAGGCATTGGCCTCAGCGGCTATTGGTTTGTTTTGCGGTGGTACGCAACGCACAGCATTTGTTATCATGCAGTCAATCAGTTTTAGGCCGTCATCGGCTCGTTTATCGTATTTTCCTGTGGCGAACCCGTGTTTTAATAGTGCTTTATACAGCAAATCGCCGGCACCATCGCCAGTAAACGGGCGCCCTGTTCTGTTTGCTCCGCCGCGACCTGGCGCCATTCCAACCACAAGAAATTTGGCGGTCTTTGGGCCAAAAGAGTCTACGGGGCCATTGTGCCATGTAGGTTCAACGGCGCAAATTTCTTGGCGATAGGCAACCAGACGCGGACAAAGTTGGCATGAAAACGGGGCTTCTGCAGGGTAGGGGGCATTCATATATTTTGCTCTTGTGTTTCATCTACCGGTTTCCCAACTAGGTCGACCAAGTCAGCCAATTCAATGAAGTTATCGGCCTGACGCTTTAGCTCATCTGCTATAATTGGTGGTTGGCTGCGACTGGTTGAAACGATGGAAACCCGTACACCTTTAGCTTGAATTGCTTTGACCAAAGCACAAAAATCTCCATCTCCAGAGAATAAAACAATATGGTCAAGCCAATCGGCGGCCAGCAGGGCATCAACCGTCAGATCCACATCCATATCACCTTTAGTCCGTTTTTTTCCAGTTGTTATGTTTTGGAACTCTTTTGCTGGTTTGGTGATGACGGTAAAACCATTATAACTCAACCAGTCCACAAGCGGTTTTAATGGCGAGTATTCCTGATCTTCTAGTATTGCGGTATAATAATTGGCCCGGATCAAACGTCCTCGTTTTTGGAACTCTTTAAGTAGTTTTCGGTAGTCTATTTCAATATCTAGCGCCCGTAATGCAGCATAAAAATTGGCACCATCTATAAAAAGAGCTAAACGTTCATTCGGGTAAAAAACCATCTACTTCAAAGTCCATAAAAATGAATCAACCAATTTATTTTAGAAAAGCCTATATTTCACTTGGGGCCAACCTTCCATTTGCTGGATATGGCCCGGCTGATACATTTAAACGGGCTTTAATAGCGCTTGATTGTGTTGACTTGCAATTGGTACGGGTTTCATCTGTTTGGTCAAGTCCTGCATGGCCCAATGCAAGTGATCCGGAATTTTGCAATGCTGTTGCGATTTTTATGTGTAACTTTACACCGTTGCGGTTATTGAATCGGCTAGCGGTAGTTGAGGATCAATTCGGACGTAAGCGCTTAGAGAAAAATTCCCCGCGTTCTCTTGACCTAGACCTTATATCTTATGGAGAACTGAAGTCCGCAACAAAAAGGGTCAAACTGCCTCATCCGAGGCTGCATGATAGGGCTTTTGTATTGTTCCCGCTGCAGGAGGTTGAAGCGAGCTGGAAGCATCCTGGATCAGATCAAAACGTAACGGATTTGATTGCTAAACTTCCTAAATCAGATGTATTGGCCACTAAAATTCAAGATGCTCTGTAAAAAAGATGGTTTGGTGTTCAATAAGTTATTGCGCAACTGACCGTTAGCGGGTAATGGGAGCGCTTCATTTGCTTTGCAATTTCATCAAGAGAGACATCTATGGCCCGCGTCACTGTCGAAGACTGTATTGATAAAGTTGATACCCGTTTTGATCTGGTATTGTTGGCTGCGCATCGCGCTAGAGCCATTCTTTCGGGGGCACCATTGCTTGTTGATCGTGATAATGATAAAAATGCGGTTGTCGCATTAAGAGAAATTGCCGATGAAGTAATTGATCTTCCAAATCTTCAAGAAAGTCTGATCTCAGCTCTACAACGTGTTATGCCTGAGGATGATGTTGAGGAAGACGAGGTAGTAGATCCTCTTGCTATTGAACATAAGACAGAAGACCAACAGCCTGTCAGTGAACTTGATATGATGCGTGCATTAACTGCGGATCGTGACGGTTCTTCAGACAGCCGTTTCTAAAGAATATGACTGGGGGTACGGCATCCCCGATCCCTGCCGGTTCCGCCGGGGGTATTCATTCGTCTTTTTTAAGTTGTGATGAACTGGTCAATGCGGTCGTAAAGTATGATCCGGATGTAGATACAGAAGAATTGCGCTCAGCTTATGCCTATGCCAAGGAAAAACATGGAACCCAAACTAGGCAATCTGGTGAACCATATTACGCGCACCCGGTAAATGTTGCGGCGCTTCTTATTGAATTGCGGCTGGATAGTGCTTCGATAATTACTGCTTTGTTGCATGATACCGTAGAAGATACTGACGTAACTTTGTCCGATATATCGCATTTATTTACTGCTGAAATTGCCGATTTGGTTGATGGGGTGACAAAGCTTACACAATTGGAGCTGAAGTCCACCCGTTCAAAACAAGGTGAAAACTTACAGAAATTTGTTCTGGCAATCACTAAAGACGTGCGTGTTTTGTTGGTGAAACTGGCTGATCGCTTGCATAATATGCGTACATTGCACCACATACCCAAGCGCTATAAGCGTGAGCGCATAGCCCGGGAGACGCTGGAAATTTATGCACCGCTAGCAAGGCGTATCGGGGTGCAGAAATTCTGCTCTGAATTGGAAGACCTAGCGTTTCAATTTTTGGATCCATCTGCCTATGTGACTACCACGAAGCGGTTAAGTATTGTACGTGACACCCATATGAAGGCGGTACAGCAACTGTCAGAAGACCTGACTCGTTTGGTGATGAATAGCGGTTTTGCTGCCACCATTTATGGCCGCGAAAAGCGCCCATATTCAATTTGGCGCAAACTACAGCAAAAGAACATAACTTTTAATCAGGTTGCAGACGTTTATGCGTTTCGGATTCTAGTGAATGAAGTTGCTGACTGTTATACTACTTTGGGGTTGATACATACGTCATGGCGCTGTGTTCCAGATCGGTTTCGAGATTTTATCTCGGTTCCAAAACCCAACCATTACCAGTCTTTGCATACCACTGTTATTGGCAAGGGAAATGTACGAATTGAATTACAGATACGCACTAAGGAGATGAACCGGGTTGCGGAGCAGGGGGTTGCAGCTCATTGGCGCTACAAACAAGGTGGCTATAGTTATGACCGGGATGCCGGCGGAGATCCTATTGAATTACTAAAGCCATTACTGGAAATTATTGAATATGGCGGTGACCCTGATGACTTTTTGGAGCATGCGCGTCTGGAAATGTTTCAAGACCAAGTCTTCACTTTCACACCGGATGGCAAATTAATCACACTTCCTGAAGGTGCCACCGCGATTGACTTTGCTTATGCGGTTCATACAGATATCGGTGATGAATGCGTAGGAGTTCAAATAAATGGTCGTGATCGGCCTTTGCGAACAACTCTGCAAAATGGCGATTCGGTGCTTATTATTCGTGGTGGCCGCAAAGAACCGGCCGATGGCTGGGAAAGCATGGTGGTCACGGGGCGCGCCCGTTCGGCCATCCGCCGGCTCATTCGGAAATCAGACCGGCAAGCGTTTCGCAAGTTAGGAAAGAGATTGGTGGAGCGTATTCTGGTCAGCAATAAATTGATTGGCAAGGTTAAGCTTGGAGAGGCTGCCAAGCGTTTGGAGGTTGGCACGGTTAATGAGCTGTATGTGCAAATGGGGCGCAGTCTAATTTCTGGCGGAGAGTTCTTGGATGCACTGTTCCCGGGGCGGGAGCGCGCAGCACTTAGTGGATTTTATCGCCGGGAACTGATTACGGATGAAACCGCAGACTTTTTTATCGGCGGCGATGGTCTGTCACGAGGCGTTTCCATTCATCTGGCCAAATGTTGTACGCCGATTCCAGGTGACCGCATCATTGCTATACCAAAAAAAGGACGTGGGTTTACAGTACACGTGGTTGATTGCGAAAAGGTGGTTTTTGATATTGAAGCTGGTGCTGAACCGATTTCTCTGAGTTGGCGCCCGCATGCGACAACCGAAGGGGCATCGGTCGGCAGGATCATTGCAACCGTTATTCATCGTTCTGGATCATTGGCGGAGATTGCTAATGCGGTGGGTCGTGCCAAGGGAAATATTATGGACGTAAAAACCTTGAGCAGAGGGGAAGATTTTTTTGACATGTCATTTGATATAGAAGTATTGGATGCCAAGCATTTATGGAATATTCTGGCTGCTATCCGGGCTTGTGCTTGCGTGGACAGCGCAGAGCGGGCAAAGGGGCAGGAATTGGGAGCAACAGAAGAATGAACACAGATATGGTTCTGGACGAATTTCGTCAGGCTGGGGCTTTGTTAGATGGCCATTTTATTCTTTCCTCTGGTCGCCATAGCGGATTTTTCTTGCAAAAAGCTTTCGTGTTTATGAGTCCGCCAGCAACACAGCGTTTGTGCCGAGCTTTGGCGGATAAAGTTATCGCAGCAAATTTAGGTCCGTTTGATGTGATTGTTTCGCCGGCTGTTGGCGGTTTGATACCCGGTTATGAAACTGCCAGACAAATGGGCCTGCGGGCAATGTATGTCGAGCGCGAAGGCGGTGAATTTTGTTTGCGGCGCGGTTTTGCACTAGAGTCTGGCGCGCGTGTTCTTATCGTTGAAGATATTGTCACTACTGGGCTGTCTTCACGTGAATGTATAACTGCGGTTCGAGCTTTGGGAGCAAATGTAATTGCTGAAGCTTGTTTGATAGATCGTTCAGGAGGCAAGGCTGATGTTGGAGCGCCGTTATTATCGCTGGCACAAGTGGATTTCCCAACTTATGCACCTGATAATGTTCCTGATGATCTGGCGGCGATACCAGCCATCAAACCCGGTAGCCGGGCGCTAGGAAAATGATTCCAAGACTTGGCGTAAATATCGACCATGTGGCGACTATAAGAAACGCTAGAGGCAGCAAATACCCTGATCCTGTGCGGGCAGCGCAACTGGCTGTAGAGGCCGGTGCCGATGGCATTACAGCTCATTTGCGCGAAGACAGGCGACATATTTCTGATGCAGATATTTCGCGTTTAACGAAAAGTCTAACGGTTCCACTAAACCTTGAAATCGCTGCTACTGACGAAATGTTGGCTATTGCACTTGCTGCTAAGCCTCATGCAGCTTGTATCGTGCCGGAAAAACGCGAGGAACGCACTACAGAAGGCGGTCTTGATGCGGTTGGCCTGTATGATCAATTACGCCCTTTTGTTCAAGCTTTGAGCAAAAACGGGAGCAGGGTATCGCTATTCGTTGAGGCGGATTTGCGGCAGATGGATGCCGCATTGAGTTTGGGAGCGCCGGTGGTGGAGCTGCACACTGGCGCATATGCAGATGCGTTTTACGCCAAAGATTATAAAAAGTCGGAGGCATTGCTGGCGCAAATTAACGGTGCAGCTAGATACGGCGCTGGTTTGGGGCTGGAGATTCATGCTGGGCATGGCCTGACATTCGAAACCGTAAGTCCAATTGCGGCTATTACTGAAGTACAGGAGTTGAATATTGGTCACTTCCTGATTTCTGAGGCTATCTTCTCAGGTCTGCACAATTCTGTTGCCAAGATGCGGGAACTGATTGTTGCTGCTAGAGCGGAAACATTGAGATGATTTTGGGCTTGGGAAATGACTTATGTGATATTCGACGTATCGAAAAAAGCCTTAGTAATTATGGTAAGCGTTTCAAAAATCGGGTGTTTACTCAAATTGAACAAGAAATATCTGATTTAAGGCAATTAAGTGCTGCATCTTATGCTAAACGCTTTGCCGCCAAAGAAGCCTGCGCCAAAGCGTTGGGAACCGGCGTGAAATGTGGTATTGCTTGGACAGATATGGAAGTTGTTAATTTGCCCGGAGGAAAGCCAAGCTTATTTTTGCATGGAGGAGCTGCAAAGCGACTGGACGATTTGACTCCAAACGGGCATACCGCTCGTATTCATCTGGCGCTTAGTGACGAGCATCCACTGGCGCAGGCGGTTGTAATGATCGAAGCTGTTCCTGAAAATAGCGACTTCTTGAAAGTAAGGTAATGTAAATGAGCACATCAAGCGAAACTCGTAAATCAGTTAAGGACGAATTTATTGAACTTTTCTGGACGTTGTTATGGGCTTTGATAATTGCCTTATTCTTGCGGACTTTTTTGTTTCAGCCATTTCATATTCCTACGGGCAGCATGTATCCACAGCTTAAGGTCGGGGATTATCTGATTAGCTCTAAATACCCTTATGGTTATTCTCGGTATTCTCTTCCCTTAGGGACAAAACTATTTTCTGGTCGTATTCTGGATCCGCCCCCGAAGCGTGGTGATATTGTCGTATTTAAATGGCCAAATGATAATAAAACCGATTATATCAAGCGTGTGATTGGTTTGCCCGGCGACAAGGTGCAAATGAAAAATGGTCGCTTATGGTTAAATGGTGAGTTGGTTCCTTTTGAGGTTTTGGGTGAAGAAGTTGCTGATGACAGAGGGGCGCATGTGGTAACTCGTATTCGCGAAACTTTGCCCAATGGCAAAAGCTATATTGTTTGGGATGCGGGGCGCACCAGATTTGATAATACATTTCCAGAAACAGTCCCAAAGGACAAATACTTCATGATGGGTGATAATCGTGATAACTCTTTAGATAGTCGGGATTGGGGATTTGTTCCGGCAGAAAATCTAGTGGGCAGAGGTGAAGTTATTCTACTTTCAGTTAATAGAAATTTTCGACTGCTAAAGCCATGGACGTGGTTTAATTTTCGCAATCGTGTGTTTATCAGTTTACGGAAGAACCGTTGAGTTCGTTAGTACATGAACAGAAGTTGCAAAGCCGTTTAGGGTATCAATTTAATGACCCTAAAATTTTGCAACAAGCCTTAACCCATAGCTCAACTGGTGATGGCAGATCTGTTGCCGATAATGAGAGATTGGAGTTTTTAGGTGATCGGGTGTTGGGATTAATTGTCGCAAAGTTATTATATGCGGACAAGAATTATGCGACTGAGGGCAAAATGGCCCGGAGATTAAATGCATTGGTAAAAAAAGAAGCCTGCGCCGAAGCCGCTATTGCTGCCGGTATTGGAGAGGCGCTTTATCTTTCCAAGGCTGAGGAAAAAAACGGTGGCCGGGAAAAGATCTCAATTCTTGGAGATGCCTGTGAAGCAGTTCTGGCGGCTCTGTATCTGGATGGCGGCTTCGGTGCCGCTGAAAATTTCTTTCGTAAGTTTTGGGCAGAGCAATTGGCCGATACCCATTCCGATAATAAGGATCCTAAAAGTTTCTTACAGGAATGGGCTCTATCTCATGGTCACGAATTACCGCAATATAAAATGTTGGGGCGCACCGGGCCTGATCATCGTCCGATATTCGAGGTTTCAGTCCACTTGGGTGATATGAGCGCGACAGGCAAAGCAGGAGCAAAACAAGAAGCCGGGATAATGGCTGCAAAACAATTATTAGCAATGATCGGAGTTAGTGTTGGATAAGCCAGAAACAAGGTGCGGGTTCGCCGCACTGATTGGTGCGCCAAACGCTGGCAAATCAACATTAGTTAATGCATTGGTTGGCTCGAAAATATCTATTGTCACCCATAAAGTACAAACCACGAGATTTCGAGTTCGTGGGATAATGATCGATGGGGAATCTCAGGTTATTTTAGTAGATACCCCCGGCGTGTTTGCTCCTAAAAGACGGCTTGACCGAGCCATGGTTCGCGCCGCATGGCAGGGTGCAGAAGAAGCCGATCAGATAGTACACATTGTTGATGCAGCTGCTTGGTTTCGATCGGGTGACGCTAAACTGGCTCGTCCTCAAGACAAAAAAGCTAAAGTCGATGTGAATAGCATTGTCAGCGAGTTGCAAAACCTTGGCCGCAAGGCAGTTTTGGTTTTGAACAAGATTGACCTGCTAGAAAAAGAACACTTACTTGAACAAGTGGATTATTTTAGCAAAACCGGTCTTTATGATGAAATCATCATGTTGTCTGCAACTAAAGGATCTGGGGTCAATGGTTTACGTAAATTATTGGCGATGAGAGTGCCGATCGGAGCTTGGCATTATCCAAAAGACCAAATTGGCGATTTGCCAATGCGTTTATTGGCTGCGGAAATTACCCGCGAAAAACTAATGCTGCGTGTGCATGAAGAGTTGCCATATGCAGCCACAGTTACCACAGAGAGCTGGGAGCCGCGCAAGGATAAATCAGTTACGGTTCGACAAATCATCTTTGTTGAGCGTGAAAGCCAACGAAAAATAGTTCTTGGGAAAAACGGCAAGGTTATTAAGGCTATTGGTCAGGCTGCGCGTCGGGACTTGATGGAAATACTTGGGCAGACAGTGCATTTGTTTTTACATGTAAAGGTGGCGAACTGGTCTCAGGATCGTGAACGATACACAGAATTTGGTTTGGAATTTGAGTAATGGAATGGCAAGCGGATGGCTATGTGCTGGCTGTGCGTCGCCACGGTGAAGCTAGTGCAATTGTCGAGGTGCTTACTCGTGAATATGGGCTTTATTGCGGGTTGGTTCGTGGGGCTAGTGGAAAACGATTGCGTGGTTTATTGCAGCCAGGAAACTTGTTGCACTTAACGTGGAGAGCAAGGCTTTCTGAACATTTAGGATTGTTTGGCGTTGAAGACGCTAAGTCGGTTGTGGCCCCATTATTGGATGACCCATTAGCTTTATCTGGACTGCTTGCTGCTTGTGCCATCATCAGCCATACAGTGCCAGAGCGTGAAGCGTACACACATTTGTTTGATGCTTTTTCGGTGCTGGTATCACAATTGCAGTCCCATGATATTTGGCCGGCGCTTTATATTAAACTAGAGATCGGGATTTTATCGGAGCTAGGTTATGGTTTGGATTTTTCAAAATGCGCAGCTACGGGGGAAGTCACAAATTTAACTCATGTTTCTCCTCGCACAGGGCGAGCAGTATGCGCAGAGGCTGCCGAGCCTTATTTGGATAAGTTATTACCCTTGCCAAAATTTCTTGCTGGGGATCGTTTAGTTCTAGGGCCAGATGACCTTGAAAATGGATTGCGTCTTTGTGCCTATTTTTTAGAACGCAGGGTGTTGTGGCCCGTCAATAAACAGTTACCAGATGCTCGTGAACGGATGTCAGGTCGCTTAAAATCCTGATTTAGCCTATGGACAGTCACCTGCGATACACGGCATAACAAATACTCAAATCCTAGAGGTTTTCAAGATGATCAAATTTATTAAACGGATGTTTGCATGGTGGGACGGCGCAACTGTTGGTACGTTGTTTGCTTTGTTTAGGAAATACAAGTTTGTTTTTGAAGACGAGTTTGGCAACAGATATTTTGAAGAAAAAAAGCCCAGCTTTGACGGCAAATGCCGGCGTATGGTAACTTATAGGGGCTATGCAGATGCTTCGCGAATCCCATCTGACTGGCATGGTTGGTTGCACCATACATTTAATGTGCCACCTAGCGAGAAGCCGTTATATCGCCAATCGTGGGAAAAAGATCACCAGCCTAATTTAACAGGTACTATCTGGGCATGGCATCGCAAAGGATCTTTAAATACAAGAAGTGAACGCGGGTCTGCTACCGGTGATTATGAAGCATGGAATCCAGACAAAGGATGAAGGATCAGCTCACAGAAACCATTGTCGGCCTGCTGGTTTTAGTTGTGGCAGCTGGCTTTGCAATTTTTGTCTCATCAACTGTTGGGAAAAGCAGCAAAGGTGCTGCCATAAATTTGATGGCTGATTTTGCCTCTGTTGGCAGCATTACTTCAGGCACTGACGTTCGTTTGGCTGGGGTTAAAATCGGAACGGTTACTGATATTTCGCTGAACACGAATACTTATGATGCCAATGTGACATTGAGTGTCCGCTCTGATATTCCTGTTCCTGATGACAGCGTTGCCAAAATTGTTTCTGATGGATTGTTAGGGTCTGCTTATATTTCAATTGAGCCAGGAGCATCCGAAGATATGATGGCCGCTGGTACTAAGTTTGAATATACTCAAGGAGCTGTAGATTTATTGGGTTTATTGGGGCAATTTGCCGGAAGCGGATCTGAAACAAATTCTTCCAATTAGGCGTACATATCGCCAAATCATAATTTTGCCCGAGTTGGGGAGTATATAGCTATAATGCGTTATTTGTTTTTAATCATTGTTGTTTCATTGATGGCTTATGCAGGCTCGTTATCGGCTCAAGGTCGGTTGTCTTCGGCACCTGGTAATATAGTTGTTTTACGGGGTTTAGATAAGGTAACAGCGATCACTAATGATTTTGAAGTTAAAATTGGTCAATCTAGAAAATTTGGATCATTGACGATTGAACCCTCATATTGTCGGAAAAGGCCACCTGAAGAAACTCCGGAAATTTATGCGTTTTTGACTATTACTGATCGTGTGACCGATGGTTCAGGCCAAGAAATTGAAGGCAATGTTGTCTTTAAGGGGTGGATGTTTGCTTCAAGCCCGGCACTAAATGCACTTGAACATTCAGTATATGATGTCTGGGTGTTGGATTGTAAATAAACCGGATGTGATCAGTTATATTGTTACTGGTTTGTTGGTAAGCTATTCAGATGATTTAATACGTCATGTCCACTCATCGGGGTTATGTTGCTGGTAAAATTAACTTCTGCTTTTATCGCTCTGGCTAGCTTCATTTTGTATTCTGTGCGGCCGATTTCAACGGCTCCGAATTGTTCTAAATGTTCGGTGTTAAACTGAATATCAAGTAGGCAAAATCCTTGCCTGATCAATCTGGCGCATAAATGAAACAATGCAACTTTTGAGGCATCACGAACTCTGGAAAACATGCTTTCGCCAAAGAATGCCCCTCCTAAGGATACCCCGTAAAGGCCCCCAACTAATTGATTCTGCAGATAACATTCCACTGAATGGGCATGGCCGCGCAAAAATAAACTATGGCATAATGCTTCTATGCCATAGTTTATCCAAGTCTCGGTACGTTCATCGGTTGTTTTAGCGCACTGGGAGATGGTTGCGGCAAAATTACGATTGATATGAACCGTAAAGCGGTTCTGGCGAATGGTTCTGGCTAACCTTCGAGGCAGGTGTAAGGCGTCTAATGGTAAAATACAGCGCGGATCCGGGTCAAAAATAGCAACTCTGTTTGAATTGCGGTTTTCGGCCATTGGAAACTGGCCTTTGGCATAAAGAGCCAGCAACTCTTCAGCGCCGATGGCCATTTAAGACTTTTTCTCCTCCAGCCAGTGTTCCAACCAATGAATATGGTAATTACCAGATCGAATATCAGGTTCTTCTAGCAGGTCTTGAAACAGGGGTAGGGTAGTTTCAATTCCGGCGATTACCATTTCATCAAGTGAACGCTTTAATCGCATCAAAGCTTCTTCGCGATCGGCACCATGGACAATTAGTTTTCCGATTAAGCTATCATAAAAAGGTGGGATTGAATATCCAGCATAAACGGCTGAATCTAAGCGCACGCCTAACCCGCCAGGAGCATGGAACTCGGTGACCTTTCCAGGTGACGGCACAAATGTACGTGGATGTTCAGCGTTAATTCTACATTCAATGGCATGACCGCGAAATTTTATGTCTTCTTGGGTAAAGGGCAATCTTTCGCCGGCGGCCACTCGAATTTGTTCTCGCACCAAGTCAATACCTGTGATTGCTTCTGTAACTGGATGCTCCACTTGTAAACGGGTATTCATTTCAATGAAGAAGAACTCGCCTTCTTCATATAGAAACTCGATAGTGCCAACTCCAAGATAACCTATTTCTGCAATCGCCTTTGAGACTATTTTACCAATTTTCTCGCGATCTTCTGAAGTTAAAACCGGGCAGGGGGCTTCTTCTAGAATTTTCTGATTGCGCCGTTGTAAGGAACAATCCCGTTCTCCTAAATGTACCACATTGCCATGACTATCAGCTAGAACCTGCACTTCCACATGTCGGGGAAGTTCAAGGTAACGCTCAAGATATACTGCGCCATCACCGAACGCAGCCAAAGCCTCGGAGCGAGCTGTTGATACGGCTTCAATTAGGTCATCAGCCGTACGCGCCAGTTTCATCCCGCGTCCGCCACCACCAGAGGCGGCCTTAACCAGCAATGGGTAACCGACTTCTTCAGCAACTTCTTTGGCTTGAGCATCAGAGGTTATTTCACCCTTTGATCCTGGAACCACTGGAATGCCTGCATCCATAACCGCTTGTTTAGCAGTGATCTTGTCACCCATTAACCGGATATGTTCAGCGGTAGGGCCAATAAAGGTCAAGCCATGAGAAGTTACAATTTCTGCAAATCTGGCATTTTCTGACAAAAATCCATAGCCGGGATGAACTGCATCAGCGCCAGTGATCTCAGCCGCAGCCATAATAGCAGGAACATTCAAATAGCTTTGTGCTGGAGCTGGCGGGCCAATGCAAACGCTTTCATCAGCGATCAGAACATGTTTAGCATCACGATCCGCAGTGGAGTGAACAGCAACGGTCTGGATGCCGATTTCTTGACAGGCGCGGTGAATGCGCAAGGCAATTTCACCACGGTTGGCAATCAGTACTTTTTCAAACATTTATTCAGCCCTAGCCAATCACCACCAATGGTTCATCAAATTCTACGGGTTGGCCATCATTTACGATTATCTCAAGAACCGTACCAGACTTAGTGGCGGCAATTGGGTTAAAGGTTTTCATTGCTTCAATCAGCATCAATGTATCGCCTTCATTGACTGTGTCTCCGACCTTTATAAATGCGGGCTTTTCTGGCTCCGAAGCTAAATATACCGTGCCAACCATTGGTGATAGCACCGCGCCTGGGTGTGCGGACATGTTTACAGCACTTTCTGGTGCTGGTGTTTCTGGTGCCATAGATTGTGGTTGAGCCATTGGCATGGGGCTTGGTGCAACATGACTTGAAATGATTTGTTTTGCTGGCCGCCGGCTGATTTTTAATTTCCAATCGCCGCGTTCAACTTCGATATCGCTCAAATCAGTTTCGCGCAATATTTCTGCCAATTCTCTTATACTGGACAGTTCGGTTTTGCCTAAATTTGGTTTTGAATTCGCTGCCATTGCTTTATATTCCGTTGATTATAGTTCTTGTTCTAGCTTTTTGATTATTGCATTTGTGGCCATATCATAGCCTATTGCGCCAAATCCGAAAATACCTGATGTGACCGCAGGGCTGATAAAATTTTGCTGCCTAAATGCTTCTCTTGCCGATGGGTTAGATAGATGAACCTCAATTATGGGCACTGACAATAGCTTTAGCGCATCAAAAAGTGCGACCGAGGTGTGTGTGTAAGCTGCCGCATTGATAATAAGAGCGCAGGATTTATCAGCGGCCTCTTGCACCCAATTAACTAATTCACCCTCGGTATTGCTTTGGCGGAACACCAAAGAGATACCGGATTTTTCAGTTAATTCTCGGCACGATTTTTCAATGTCCGCTAACGTCACTTTGCCGTAAATTTCTGTCTCACGTGTGCCCAAGCGGTTGAGGTTAGGGCCGTTTAAGATATATATTGTTTTGCTCATTTGAATCCAAAATGCGTTTTGTGCTTGTATCGTGGATTATGATTGGCGACAAGCTTCCTACCGGAAAATAACTATCTGAGATCAAAATGAAAATCACTATAAATGGCGAACTGCGAGAGTTTAACGAGGAACTCACCATTGCCCGGATGCTGGTTGCTTTATCATTGGTTCCGGCAAAGGTTGCAGTTGAGCGAAATTTGCAGATTGTTCCACGTTCGGCTTTTGGTGAAACTGTTTTGAGTGAAAATGATAAAATTGAAATTGTCCGCTTTATTGGCGGTGGATGAGGCGATGGCCTTGAAAGTTTTGGGAGAAAATACGTGCAAGATAAACCATTAATTCTGGCTGGGCAGGAGTTTTCCTCACGACTTATTATTGGGACTGGGAAATATAAGGATTATCAGCAAAATGCCGATGCTTTGGCGGCAAGTGGTGCCCAGATAGTTACTGTGGCCATGCGCCGGGTAAATTTATCTGATCCTGATGAACCAATGCTGGTGGACTTCATTGATCCGAAACAAGTGCTATTTCTACCAAACACCGCTGGATGTTTTACCGGAGAAGATGCTGTACGCACCTTGCGCTTAGCAAGAGAAGCCGGCGGCTGGTCTTTGGTGAAACTGGAAGTTTTGTCAGATCCAAAACATTTATACCCAGATATGACTGAAACCGTACGGGCTGCCAAAATGCTGATTGATGATGGCTTTGATGTTATGGTCTATTGTTCAGATGACCCGGTGTTTGCCCGCAAGCTCGAAGATTTGGGATGTGTTGCTATCATGCCGCTGGGGGCGCCAATCGGTTCTGGTCTGGGTATCCAAAATAAGGTCAATATCCGGCTGATTGTCGAACAGTCTTCGGTTCCGGTAATTGTCGATGCTGGAGTTGGAACTGCATCAGAAGCCGCAGAAGCTATGGAGCTGGGTTGTGATGCGATCATCACCAATACTGCTATTGCAGAGGCCAAAGACCCAGTGCGCATGGCTAAAGCTATGAAACATGCAGTTATTGCCGGGCGAGAAGCCTATTTAGCTGGACGTATGGCGCGTAAGCTTTACGCCGATCCGTCCAGCCCATTAGGCGGCCTAATTTAGTATTTAGACTTTATTATCAATCTATTATGGATTGTGATTGTCTGAATAATTCTTGCAAGTACTCGATATTGGCTCCATGCACTAATTGATTGTTAGCGATAAAGGCGGGTGTCCCGTCGATGTTGAGCGATCTTGCTAATGTCATAGTATCTGCAATATGGGCATCAAAGTTTGCTTGTTCTGATTGCATAACGCTTCGCATAAGCTCTACATCGGCACCAGCATTTTTGGCAAATTCGTCAATACGCTGACTATCGAAACCACCTTCGGCTTCCATCATGGAAAAGTGATATTTTTGGAAGATTTCTGGCCCTTGCAACCAAAGTGCCATTGCGGCGACACTGGATTCTTTTGAGCCTTCTGCTCGTCCTTCAAGAACTGGGAAGTCCTTAAAAATGATCTGCACTGTATCTGGATTCTGTTCCAATAGGGTTTGTGTCCATTTCGCAGCCATTTTGCAATAGCCACAATTGTAATCAAAAAACTCGACAAGAGTAAATGTCGGGGTTTTGCTTCCTAAAACGGCATCTCTACTATCGGAATAAATAGCTGGCGTTGCGCTTTTAATTGCGACTTTTGCCTGCGCTAATTCTTGTTGTTGCCGACTTGCCTGTAGAGCTACAAACACCTCATCAAGCATCAAAGGGTCATTTAGCAATGCTTGTTTGACGTAGGCGCTGGCTTCGGAGCCTTGAGGGATCGTGTTTTTAGGCGCTTTTGGGGAAAACTGAATAACAGCCACTGAAACAATGGCTGCAACAAACGCAGCAATAAAGGCGGTAAGAAAAGTCGAACGGTTCATGGAGCTTCCTCGTAGTTACGGCGAATCAAACAATTGGCCCAGTTCTACCGTAGAAGCAAAGCCTAGAATATATCTTGATTGTACACGAATCTGTGAAGATGCAATGCAAAATTAATGACCAGGTGACTTATTTTTCGAGCGTCGCAAAAATTTTTGTATTTGTGGATCAGCGGCAATTACTAGCAATATATCATTGGCCCGGCGCCATTGCGGTGTGCCGGGGGAAAGGTCTTGTTTTGCACGCATTGCAAAGCCACGGGCGCGACCATAATCATGCATTGCATAGGCTTGCTCTGCCGTTGCAAGTTTCGCTAAACCCAATTCTCCAGACCTTTCATGCATCACCGACATTTGATACCAGGCAAAGGAGTTTCCAGGCTCTCGTTGCAGGACAAAATCGAGATATTTTCTCGCCTCCGTCATTCGCTCATCACCGCCCGCAGCAATTAATGCCTGAGCTAGGTTTAATTGCAATAACGGTTCATTTGGAGCGAGCTTCACAGCTTTGCTGTGGTACTTGATTGCTTGTTCTGCTTGGCCAGATTCGAATAATACTTGACCATACAGCTCGTTAAAATATGGGTTCTCAGGTTGAACCTCAATTAATTCGTTTATTTCTTTTAGGGCAATTTTAGTGGATGCTGCCTGATAGTGCGCAATGGCGCGAGCATATTTGGCTGGCAGGCTTTGATCGGTGTCTGGATATGCAGAAAACACTTGCTGCGTGCTGGTCAAGAAACCCCTGATCTTGGCTTTTAGCATTTGTAATTCAAATATCTCGGCATCACTATCTAGTTCGTCCGCGAATGGTGAAGCATAAATTTTTGAAGCTAAGGAATCAATACGGGCAGAGGACAAAGGATGGGTGCGAAAATAGGGATAGCGTTTTGCACCGCTCATGATTTCCTGAAAGCTAAATCGTTCATAAAATTTAAGCAACCCCACTCCTGATTGCCCTGTAGCTTCCAGAAACTTAGCGGCAGCCTGATCTGATGAGGCTTCTTGAATTCGTGAATGAGTAAAAAATGTTAGAGTGCCGAATTGTCTGGCGCTAGAAAATAATGCCGCTCCTGCTTGTGGTTCCCCTGCAGCAATTGCAAGTACACCCAATCCCATCGTTAACAACATTGGGCGCGAGGCTTTTTTCATCGCATCTGACTGCCGGGCTAAATGTCCGCCTGACATGTGGCCGGTTTCATGAGCTATCACGCCTTTTAATTCATTTGGCGAGTCTGCCTGCAAGATTATCCCTGTATGCAAAAACATGTTTTGCCCACGAGTTACAAATGCATTCATGGTGGGGTCAGCAACAATATAAATATTGACATTTGCAGGTGTTAAACCTGCAGCCAAAAAGATTGGATCAGAATACTTTCGCATGACGCCTTCGATTTCGGCATCACGAATTGTACCTTGGGTAAATGCAGCAGTGGCAAATGTCCAAAGCGCCAACAAAAGGAAAAAGAAATTTAGGACGCGCATGGTATCTGTGTCTTTCTATCAATCCCCATCGCAGGCCCCATCATATAAGACTTGGGCGCAGGTGCAAGAGCCTGCTATCCATCTGCTTTATTAAAACATAAAAAAGCCGAACAGCTAATTCTTGCACAATACCCTGGCCTCTAAATGCGATATTCAAAGGCCAGGATAATTTATTTGCTTATTAGCTGCTCTCGTCGCTACCAAAAATACGGCTACGCCAGCTGCGCTTGCTTTTTTTTACAGCAGGTTTCGCCACCTGTTCCTCTGTGGGTTCTGGTTTCTGCACCTCAGTAGGTTTCGGTGCTGGTTCTATTTTTTGCACTTCAGGTTTTGGTTTAGCTGTTTTTTTGATTTCAGTATTGACCTTCACATTCGCTGCAGGTTTGCGCCGAGTTCTGGTTTTGCGCACCGCTGGAGCTTTTTCAACTGAGTCAGATTCGGTTGTTTTTGCGTCTGCTTTTTTTACTGCAGGCGTTCTTTTTCTTGTTGGCTTCTTTTCAGTTTTTGGGGCTTTAACCGGCGCATCTGCTGTTACATCTTCCTTTACAGTCTTTTTTGCCGGTGGCCGTTTTCTTACAGTACGGCCAGTTTTTTTTGCAGATTTGGCCGTTTTTTCTTCGACAGGTGCAGTTTTCCTTTTCACAGATGTTTTTGGAGCTTTTGGCTCTTTATTCTGTGAAGTTTCTTCAGAAGTTCCAACAGAACGGCGCTTGCGGACGACTCGCTTTGGTCGATCGGTCTCATTATTGTCAGTGACCGAAACTTCACTTTTGTTGTTGTCTTGAGATTTTGGTTCGGACACCTGCGTTGGCTCAGCTTTTTTGCTTCTACGCGGCCGCCGAACTCTTCGTTTTAATCCAGCATTCTGCTGTTTATCAGCATCATCTGTTTTTGTTTCTTCTGGGGTATCTGCGATAGGTTCAATAGTTGCAGTTTCGGAATTAACGGCTTTTTTGCGGCGACGGGTTTTGCGTTTTGGCTTGCTGTTTTTTGTTGCTTCATCTGCCGGGGCAGCGCTTTGCGCTTCTGCGGCAGGTGCAGTTTCAGCGGTTGTTGTTTCAGAAGTTTCAGTTGGGATAACCTCCTTGGAACGATTGCGACCACCACGTCGACCTCGGCGCCGGCGTTTTGGCTCGGTGCTTTCCGGTTTCTCAGTAGTTACATCCTCAGTAGCTTTACTGTCTTCATCAGTTTTTTCGTTTTGCGGTTTGGCATTATCCAGGATTTCTGCCTTGGGCTTACGGCCGCGTCTTTTGCCGCGTTTTGGACGATCTTCAGCAGTGCTATCCTTGTTTTTATCAGTGATAGCTAACGGCTCGATCATATCAATTTCATGTTGCGGTGGGTGCATGTCTAGATCAGTTGCGACCAAGACCCGCATTCCTGATTGGTTCTCTATCTCATTTAGCTGGGAGCGTTTTTCGTTTAAGATATAAAGAGCAACACTAGAAGGTGCCGTTAATTTAACCACAGCAGAACGTTTGCGCATTCCCTCAGACTCGAGAGCTTGTAATGCCTGCAGTGCACTGGATTCAATTGAGCGAACCACCCCAAGTCCATTACAGGTAGGACAGGTCTGGCTGGTGCCTTCAATTACAGATGCCCGGCGGCGTTGCCTAGACATTTCAAATAGACCAAACATAGAAATGCGTCCGGCCTGTACTCGTGCTCGATCCCGTTTTAGCGAATCTTTCATCCGTTTCTCAACGGCACGATTATTTTTGTTCTCCTCCATATCAATGAAGTCGATCACAATCAGACCGGCTAAATCACGAAGGCGCATTTGCCGGCACGATTCTTCGGCAGCTTCCAAGTTGGTTTTAAGGGCAGTTGCTTCGATATTACGCTCTTTGGTCGCTCGTCCAGAGTTAACGTCAATGGCAACTAAAGCTTCGGTTTGGTGAATAACTAGATAGCCGCCTGATTTTAGCTGCACTTCCGGTGAATGGATAGTTTCAAGTTGATCTTCGACCTGATAACGTAAGAATATCGGGTGCTTTTCCTGATAATGCTTTACGCGCTCAGAGTGAGATGGCATCAGCATTTTCATGAATGCTTTGGCATCATTATAGGCTTCTTCGCCTTCGACAATTACGGCCTCAATATCCTTGCCATAAAGATCACGTACGGCACGACGAACCAAACCGCCTTCTTCGTGAACTAATGTCGGAGCAGAAGATTGCAGAGTCTTTTCACGAATAATTCCCCATAATCTGGTGAGATAATCGTAATCACGTTTAATTTCTGTCTTATTGCGTTTGGCGCCAGCGGTTCGAATGATCAAACCCATGCCAGCGGCAATGTCTAAATCACTGGTAATACCTTTGAGGCGTTTTCGATCGGCGGTGTTGGAAATTTTGCGGGAGATACCGCCGCCTTTGGCGGTGTTTGGCATCAGCACGCAATATCTTCCAGCTAATGACATATAAGAGGTAAGAGCGGCTCCCTTAGTGCCGCGCTCTTCTTTTACCACTTGCACTAACATGACTTGGCCGTGTTTGATTACTTCTTGGATTTTGTATCTTCGGTAATTGTTGCGCCGACGTTTTTCACGTTTTTTTATGGCTTCATGGGCGATTTGGGCTTCTTCGGCAGCATCAGTATCGTGATCCGGGTCATCGGTTTCTTCATCAATATGGTGTTCATCAATGTCTAGGTCTTCAGCCTCGGCTGCGGCTTCTTCTTCCAGTAGTTTTTGGCGGTCTTCGACTGGAATTTGATAATAGTCGGGATGAATTTCATTAAAAGCCAGAAAGCCGTGGCGATTACCTCCAAAGTCAACAAAGGCAGCCTGTAAGGAGGCTTCAACTCTGGTTACTTTGGCTAGATATATATTGCCACGTAATTGTTTTTTATTCTGGGATTCAAAGTCGAACTCTTCAACTCGGTTTCCGTCAACAATGGCCACCCGTGTTTGTTCGGGGTGGGCGGCGTCGATAAGCATTCTTTTGGTCATAAGGTCTCTCTATGCCGACAGAAATCGCTTTATTTGTACGAAACTGACGGTCTGAAAATTGGGTTTTATCAAAAAAGTCAACACCATAGCCCGGCGCGAAAACAAGCGCGCTCGTTGAGCAATTGATTGTGTTGAGCGATGATAAAAACATCTTAAAGGATTATTCCTAATTTGATCGCGTGGCGATCGTTGAATTCTGTGGACTGGAAATGACCCCGCAAATGCGGGACAAGTTCTGGCCATATTGCTTGGCAATTGCAATTAGTGGGGGCAGACCATCTGCTCAACCCGATGCTTTGCAAACTATACGCCTAGCAAATGCGAGCATGCACCAATCAGGGGCAAATGCAAAGAAAAAATAGAAAAGTCTGTGTAATCAACTTATCGTCAATATGAAATGAGTATGTTTGTGGATTAAATTCGCGCAATGACTGAAATATAGGCTGTAATGATAATGCTTTTTGTAACAAAACAAATAATGCCAAAGCGCGTGATCAGTTACTTGTTAATTTTGACAGCGATAGTTTTTGCTCTGTCGTTTAGTCCTGTGGTCGCCGGAGAGGTTAAGAACGTACGGTTTTCTGGTAATTCCGATCAAACCAGAATTGTGATAGAATTAGACGCTAAGCAGAAATATCGTCGGTTTACTCTGGCCAGTAATGGTTCACGACTTGTGCTTGATTTTCCAAAACTCCACTGGAATATTTACGGATCCACACCCATAGAACGGGGGGAGGGTGCCGGTCACGGGCTGGTTGATAAATATCGGTTTGCAATGAACTCACCAACTACATCAAGATTGGTGTTTGAGTTGGTTGGGCCGATTCGCGTGGCTCGAGAATTTTATTTATCGCCAACACTGGAAAATCAAAATTACCGCTTGGTATTTGATTTGGAATCCACCGATATGATCAGCTTTATTGCTGGAGCTGGGATGTATGAGCCATTTTCTCCGGTAGAAGTCATAATCCCTGTTTCTACAGCTGTAACGAATGCCAACCCTTTCAAGGATCAGGTGTTTGCTCCGTCGTTAAAGCCAGTCACTGCGGGCTCAAAACGCGTTGTTGTTATTGATGCGGGTCATGGTGGTAAAGATCCTGGAGCCATTGGCAAGCGCAGGAAAACTAAGGAAAAAAATGTAAACCTACGAGTAGCTTTGGCTTTAAAAAAACGCTTGGATAAAAGTGGTAAGTTCAAAGTATACCTTACTCGTAGTGCGGATCGGTTTCTGGAATTAGAAGATAGAGTCACATTTGCTAGAAAGCGGGAGGCTGACCTATTCATCTCAATGCATGCGGATTCTGCGGGCAACTCAAAGGCACGAGGCGCTTCGGTTTACACGCTCTCTGAGCGCGCTCGTTCGCGTTCTCGCAGCGAAATATTAAAGGGTAGTAATTGGTTGATTGATGTGAATTTGGCTGAATCTCGTCCAGAAGTAAGTGATATTTTGATTGATCTTTCCCAACGGCAAACAAAAAACCAGTCGGCGGTGTTTGCGGAATTGCTAATACCAAAACTTGCCAAAGTAGGCCCATTGATCGGTAATACCCACCGCAATGGTAATTTGTTTGTTTTATTGGCCCCTGATGTTCCTGCTGTGCTGGTTGAGGCTGGGTTTTTGTCAAATAAACATGATGAAATGAACCTGAACTCCAAACGCTATATTAACAAGCTGACCAATGCTGTTGGTGATGCTGTGGAGGAGTATTTTGTAGAGGTTGCTCGTTTGCAGGCCTCAAATTAAGTAAAGTCCGTTTTAAAAATAAAGGTCTTGATCAGGATTTTAGCGCCGCACTTATTGTTTCAAGTGCGGCGCTATTTAATCCGGTTACCAGCCGCAATCACTTTCCTTGTTTTGTTCTTCTAGATATCCCATCAACGGTTCAAAATAGGCAATAATGGCTGAACCATCCATTTCTCGTGTGCCGGTAAAGGTTTCAAGAGCATCCGGCCATGGTTTTGACTGGCCCATTTCAAGCATTTTTTGGAATTTTTCGCCCACTGCGTCTGATCCATAGATCGAACAGCGGTGCAATGGGCCTTCCCATCCTGATAATTCACAAGCGGCTTGATGGAATTGGAATTGCATTACAAATGATAAGAAGTAACGCAAATATGGAGTATTCCCAGGAATGTGATATTTAGCACCGGGGTCAAAAGCGTCTGATGGACGTTCGCCGCCTGGAGGAGTAATGCCTTGGTATTTAGTGCGCAATTCCCACCAGCCTTCATTGTAGTCTTCTGGCGTGATTTCACCGGAAAATACCTGCCAGCGCCATTTATCCATCATGTAAGCAAAGGGAAGAAATGCAATTTTGTCCAAAGCTTTATTCAGCAATAATCCGGTGTCAGCACTGGCATCGGGGATCATGTCTTCGGTAATAAGGCCGATTTGTGCCAGATAATTAGGTGTGATTGAAAGCGCAATAAAGTCGCCGATCGCTTCGTGAAAGCCGTCATTGGCTCCAGATTGAAACAGGACAGGCTGGTTTTTATAGGCTCGTTGGTAATAGTTATGCCCCAACTCATGGTGCATGGTTTGAAAATCACCGGAATTGACTTTGGTGCACATCTTAATGCGGATATCATCTTGGCCATCAATATCCCATGCTGAGGCATGGCAAACTACATCTCGGTCGCGTGGTTTGGTAAACAAAGAGCGCTTCCAAAAGGTTTCAGGCAGTGGATCAAGACCTAAGGAAGAGAAAAAATCTTCTCCGGTTTCTGCCATCTTAATAGCAGTGTATTTTTTTTCTTTAAGCAATTCAGTTACGTCATAACCGACTTTACCGCCGTCTTTGGGCGCGACCATAGGGTATACATTGCTCCAGGTTTGTGCCCACATATTTCCGAGCAAATCAGCGCGTATTGGCCCTGTTTTGGGCTGAATCTCATCACCGTATTGTTCGTTGAGTCCATTTCTGACATAACAATGTAATTGATCGTATAAGGGTTTGACCTGCCCCCACAAACGATCGACTTCGGCGGCCATTTCATCGGGTTTCATATCATAGCCAGATAGCCATAAATCGCTTAAATCCGCAAAACCCAGTTCCTCAGCCCCGGCATTGCCGATCTCGACGAGACGTTCATATTTAGGGGCCATCGGTACGGATACTTGTCGCCATTTTGTCCACATTTCCTGCAAAACTTCCGGGTCGCGCACTGTGCCCATCATTTCTTCAAGGTCATTGCGCGGAACCCTTTTGCCGTCCATTTCAATTTCGCCTTTGGCATAAGTAGAGCCAAGCCATGTGGAAATCTCTGCTAATTCTTCGGCTGCGCCCTCAACCTTGGAAGGAGCTGGCAAAGTCAGGCCTATTTTGAGGAACTTCATCTTGCGGGCTAGTTCTGGTGGCAGATCCAGATTATTATAACGTTTGGCTTCATTAGCTAAATCAACGCCTAATTTGGTGAACTGGGCGCCAGCCTTTGAAGCTAACCAATCAGTATCATCAGTGATAAAGTTCGCATTCACCCAGAAAATACGTGATCCGTATTCGTTCATCTCGACCATTTTCTTTTCGGCATTTTTGATGAATTACTCGGCTTCGGCAATGGTAGGTTCTGTTACGGCATCTTCGACGGCTCCTTGTTGACTGCAACTAGCCAAAGTGAGCAATGCTACGCCCATCAATAGTTTTTTCATTATGAATTCCCCTTGTGTGCTTGATGTGTTCGGCCATTGCCGAGGTGTTTGGTTTGCTGCAGTTTAACTGATAGGGTGGCGGGGTCAATTGATGGTAGCCGGTTCACTTTATTTCAAAGTATTTTAGAAAGTTAGCAATTCCTAACCGGATGTTTACCGAAATTCACGATAATATCGGCAAAATCGCACGGCAGAAAAGCCAGTGTAAATAAGCGCAAACGCAGAATGCGGCGTAAATTGGGTGAACATGTCGCATTTGAAGCGATTTCTGCCAAGTTTTGGCATTGCAGCGATGATTCTGTATTTCGGTTATCACGTTTTAAGTGGTGACCAAAGTGTGTTGCTGTGGGCGAGTAATCGTCACCAAGAAGTGAAGTTACAAGCCGAATTATCAGAGATACTGCAAAAACAAGCCGTGCTGGAGAAGCAGAATCAGTTGCTGCGCGATCAATCACTAGATTTGGATTATTTGAGCGAACGAGTTCGGGCGAAGCTTTATTATATTGAGCCGAATGAATTTGTTATTGCAATCGATAAGCTCTAGAAATCTGGTTTATATCTGCAATCTTATGTGGGCTTTAGTTCAATATGTCACACAAATAACCCTACATTTTGGTAGACGGCAGGTAGACGATTGGTTACACAATTAGGTCTGCAACAAAACAAGTTCACATGTGAAATATGTCTATAAGCAAATCAAAGCAAAAAAAACCGAGTGCAAAAGCCAGTAAGAAGGCAAAACCAAGTGCTGATGAAATGCTGCATTTTTATCGAGAGATGCTGTTAATTCGCCGGTTTGAAGAAAAGTCTGGGCAATTGTATGGCATGGGTTTGATTGCTGGGTTTTGCCACCTTTATATCGGTCAGGAAGCAGTCGTAATTGGGATGCAGTCTGCGATTGGAGATGGAGATCAGGTTATTACCGGCTATCGGGATCATGGTCACATGCTGGCGCTTGGTATGGAGGCTCGTGGGGTTATGGCCGAGCTGACTGGCCGAGCTGATGGTTATTCGAAAGGCAAAGGTGGGAGCATGCACATGTTCTCCATTGAGAAAAATTTTTACGGAGGGCACGGAATTGTAGGAGCGCAGGTAGCGTTAGGTACCGGTTTAGCTTTTGCTAATTCCTACCGCAAAAATGATCGGGTTTGTTTGGCTTACTTTGGTGATGGCGCATCAAATCAAGGGCAAGTCTATGAGAGCTTTAACATGGCCAAATTATGGAATTTGCCGGTTATATATGTGATTGAAAACAACCAGTACGCTATGGGAACTTCGATTGGTCGATCTTCGTCAGAAACCCATTTGTACCGTCGGGGCGCAAGCTTTGGTATTCCCGGCGTTGAAGTGGATGGCATGGACGTATTCGCCGTGCGCGCTGCCGGGCAAAAAGCGGTCAAACATGCCAGAGCTGGCAATGGGCCGATTATTCTGGAGATGAAAACATACCGGTATCGTGGTCATTCCATGTCTGATCCGGCAAAATACCGTACCCGCGAAGAAGTGGATTCTGTACGCAAGCAAAGCGACCCAATCCAATTGCTAAAAACTATGATCTTGGATGCGGGAATTGCTGATGAAGCCGCCTTAAAGTTAATTGATAAAGACGTTAGGTCTTTGGTTAATGATGCTGCCGATTTTGCTGCCGACAGTCCAGAACCAGATGTTGCGGAGTTGTTGACCGATGTGCTTGCTTAAATTTTTCTGTCCTAACCCCCCCAAAGTCAGAGGTTCAAACCATGGCAATTGAGATATTAATGCCGGCGTTAAGCCCGACTATGGAGGAGGGAACTCTTTCTAAATGGCTGGTCAGTGAGGGCGATGTGGTTACCTCTGGCGATATATTGGCTGAGATTGAAACCGACAAGGCAACTATGGAGATTGAATCCGTAGATGAGGGCATTATGGGAAAAATCCTAACTCCTGGCGGTTCTGAGAATGTGAAGGTTAATCAGGTGATCGCTATTTTGCTTGAAGATGGTGAGGACATTTCGGCGGTTCAGAAACCAACTTCGCCACTAGCAGAACAGCCTGAACAAGTCGAACCTGTTCCAATTGCACCAAAGGCTGCAGAGCCTGAGCCTGAACCGGTTGCCCCGACTTCTATGCCTGCAGCAGAAATGGATGTGCCGTCAGACACACAGATGGTTTCTACCAGTATTCGCGATGCTTTGCGCGATGCCATGGCCGAAGAAATGCGCCTCGATAATGATGTATTTCTCATTGGCGAAGAAGTGGCCGAATATGAGGGGGCCTATAAGGTTAGTCGGCAAATGTTAGAGGAGTTCGGCGCGCGCCGTGTGGTTGATACTCCAATTACCGAACACGGTTTTGCTGGTTTGGCGGTAGGTGCTGCTTTTGCCGGACTAAAGCCGATTGTTGAGTTCATGACCTTTAACTTCGCTATGCAGGCGATAGATCACATTATTAATTCTGCTGCCAAAACCCGTTATATGTCTGGCGGGCAAATGTCATGTCCGATTGTGTTCCGTGGCCCTAATGGTGCAGCTAGTCGGGTTGGTGCCCAGCACTCTCAGGATTATGCACCTTGGTACGGTCATGTACCGGGGCTGATTGTTCTTGCGCCTTATGATGCCGCCGATGCCAAGGGTTTGCTAAAATCTGCCATTCGCAATCCAAACCCAGTGGTGTTTTTAGAACATGAGTTGATGTATGGAGAAATGTTTGATGTTCCAGACATTGATGATTGGCTAGTACCGATCGGCAAAGCTTTGGTGCGTCGCATTGGCACGGATGCCACGATTACTGCGCACTCAAGAATGGTTGGGTTTTCATTGCAGGCTGCTGAAATTTTGGCGGGCGAAGGTATCTCGGTCGAAGTCATTGATCTGCGCACCATTCGGCCTTTGGATGAAGAAACTATTTTGGCTTCGGTTCGAAAAACCAATCGCTTGGTCACAGTCGAAGAAAGCTGGGGGCGGATGGGTGTAGGCGCAGAAGTTGCGACTTTGGTCACAGAGGGTGCGTTTGATTATCTCGATGCCCCACCAAAGCGGGTGCATCAGGTCGAAGCTCCTCTTGCTTATGCGGCTAATTTGGAAGCCTTGGCGATGCCAAGTCCTGAGCGGATAGCGCAAGCGGTGCGCGATGTGTGTTATGTCTGAAACACTAATTGCACATAAGGGCGGTTGTCATTGCGGCGCGGTAAAGTTTTCGTTTTTAGCGCCGCCGCATGTGACGGTGCAGCGCTGTAATTGCAGCATTTGCACTATGACCGGCTTTTTACATCTGATTGTTCCCAAAGATCAATTTGAGCTGGAAGCCGGCGAAGGGGCTTTGAGCGAGTATCGTTTTAACACCAAAACCGCCAAACATTTATTTTGCAGAACTTGCGGGGTTAAGGCCTATTATATTCCGCGTTCTAATCCCGATGGGCTGTCGATCAATATGAACTGCGTGGATCATTCTACGTTTGAACACGTCGAGACCGAAGATTTTGACGGTCAGAACTGGGAAGACAATGCCGCCCTTTTGGCGCATTTGGCATAGGGAAATATTATGGCCATAGAAATTTTAATGCCGGCGCTTAGCCCAACCATGGAAGAGGGTGTATTGGCCAAATGGTTGGTCAAAGAGGGCGATAAAGTTGAACCTGGCGATGTGATTGCCGAGATAGAAACCGACAAAGCAACCATGGAAGTCGAGGCGGTAGACGAGGGGGTTTTGGGCAAAATTGTGGTTGCTGGGGGCACTGAAGATGTGAAGGTGAACTCCGTTATCGGCATTTTACTCGAAGATGGCGAAGATGCTTCAAAAATCAGTACTGCTTCACAAAAACCAGTCGAAAAACGCGCAACAAAAGCAGACGAAAAACCTAACCCAGAACCTGCTTCTGCCCCCCCCATTAAAAATTCAGCATCTGCTGCCGGCTCTGTTGCTGTAACGTCAGGTCGGATCAAGGCCTCACCTTTGGCCAAGCGTATGGCCAAACAAGCAAATGTTGAACTAAGCACCATCGCCGGAACCGGCACCAATGGGCGTATTGTCAAACGCGATGTGGAACAGGCCATTGCCGCTGGCACAACCGCCGTTCAGTCGCCAGTATATTCGCAAATATCTGATGATGGGTTTGATTTAATCCCGCTTGATGGCATGCGTAAAACCATTGCTACGCGAATGAGTGCGTCGTTTCGAGATGTACCGCATTTCCCATTAAACGTGGATTGCCGTATTGACGCTTTGCTGGCCAGCCGCAAAGCTATCAATGCCGTATCCGAAGCCGATGGCATTAAAATTTCGGTCAATGATTTCATTGTCCGGGCGGTCGCGTTATCATTGAAAAAAGTCCCAGCCGCCAATGCTAGCTATACTCCCGAAGGTCTAAAATTATGGCACAATGCCGATGTGGCGATTGCTGTGGCGGTCGAAGGCGGCCTGATTACGCCAGTGATCCGCAATGCCCAAAACAAGGGTTTGGCTGAAATATCAGCCGCCAGCAAAGATTTGGCGACGCGAGCGCGAAACCGCAAATTAATGCCCGAAGAATACCAAGGCGGCACGTTTACGGTTTCCAACCTTGGTATGATGGGAATAAAATCCTTTTCCTCGATCTTAAATGAACCTCAGGGCTGTATCCTGTCGATCGGTGCGGGAGAGCAACGAGCCGTAGTTACAAATGGCGAGCTGGCGGTGGCCACTGTGATGAGTGTGACTTTGACTTGCGACCACCGGGTGGTTGACGGAGCCATCGGCGCTGAATTCTTGGCTGCGTTTAAAGCTCGAATAGAAAACCCGGGGTTAATGTTATTATGAAACCGGAGCTAGTATGGCATTTTTGCATAGCTAGCATAACCGCTTGCCCCATTGCCCAATCGGGGTCTGACCAGATACAGAGCAAAGCAAGGAACCACTTTTAATATGGATACTGCCATGCTTGATTTATTTTTAACCGCCTTTGTTACCTTGTTTGTGGTGATTGATGCTTTGGGCGTTGCCCCGATTTTTGCCACTATGACCGCTGGGCAACCTGCGGCGCATAATCGTTTAATGGCGATCAAAGGTACGATTTATGCCTCTACCTTGTTATTACTGTTTGCCTTTGGTGGTGAATGGTTGCTGTCTCGTATGGGCGTGTCATTGGACGCGTTTCGCATTGCTGGCGGATTAATGTTGTTGTTAATGTCATTGGAGATGTTGTTTGAAAAACGCCAAGCCCGCCGCGAAACCAGAGCCGAAGCTATGGCTGATGATGATGAGGGCCCTGATGATATTTCAGTGTTTCCATTGGCAATTCCGTTGCTCGGCGGCCCCGGCTCAATTGCGGCAATTATGATTTTTATGTCACAAGCCAATGATTGGACTGCCAAAGGCGTGATCGTCGCCGCAATGGCAGCAAATATGCTAATTGCGCTTGTATTATTGTTGATTGCACCTTGGCTGCTGCAAAAACTAGGGCATACATTTGGCGCATTGATTACCCGTGTGTTCGGGGTGATTTTGGCCGCACTTTCCATGCAACTCATCATTGATGGTTTGCATAACGTGTTTTTTGCCGCATGACCCGGTTGCACCAACAAGTTCGACTGATGGATATGGTATTTCCCGATCAAACCAATGATCAAGGTAATATGTTTGGCGGTGCGGCTTTGGCATTTATGGACAAGGTGGCGTATTTGACGGTGGCGCGGTTTGCCAAGCGTGGCTTTGTCACCGCAGCCGTTGAGCGAACTGATTTCAAAAGCCCGGTTTTAGTTGGTGAATTGGTAGATTTAACCGGTGAAGTCCGCAGTGTTGGGCGCTCCTCAATCAGGGTACGGGTGAATTTGCATGCGGAGAACTTGCTAACCGGTGAGCGTCGTCTGACCACTCAAGGTGAATTCACCATGGTGGCAACCGATCGTAAAACCAATAAAACACCGTTACCACCGGTGCCGCATTATCAACTGGAACCAGAAGAATATACTACAAATGTTGAGTTGGTGTTTCCCGGAGACACCGATCATCGGGGGTTGTTGTTTGGCGGTCGGGCGTTGGCATTGATGGAAAAAGCAGCGTTTGTTGCAGCTTCTCGTCATGCCCGTTGTTCGGTGGTAATGGCAGCCCTAAAAGAGATCAATTTTTCTAGCCCTATCCATGTAGGCGAATTGGTAGAATTAACCGCCAGAATTTCAAGTGTTGGCCGCTCCTCAATGCGGGTTGAAGTGCAGTTGTGGGCCGAAAACTTGACTAATGGCGACCGCAGGCAAGCAACAAAAGGACAGTTTGTCATGGTTGCGATTGATGAAAATAAGCGGCCCATTAAAGCGCCAGAAATGAAAACAGAATAAAGGGCAATAAAATGAGCGCAAAAAACTATGATTTGATGATTGTCGGCTCTGGCCCCGGTGGATATGTGGCTGCCATTCGCGCCGCGCAATTGGGCCTTAAAACCGCAGTGATTGAACGCGAACATATTGGAGGAGTTTGTTTGAATTGGGGCTGTATCCCGACCAAAGCGTTACTGCGCTCGGCGGAAGTTTTTGAGATGATCGGTCATGCTGATCAGTTTGGACTTAGCGTTAAGGGGGCTGATTTTGATCTGACAAAAATTGTCAAGCGTTCGCGGGATGTGGCCGGGCAGCTCTCTAAAGGCGTATCTTTTCTGCTGAAAAAAAATAAAATTGATGTGATTGATGGCGAGGGGCGCATTACCAAGGGCACATCTGCACCATTGGTGATTGTTACCGACAAAAAAGGTGCCGAGACTTCGTATCAGGCCAAGCATGTGATTTTGGCAACCGGTGCCAGAGCCAGAACCTTGCCGAACATGGGGCTGGCGCCAGATGGAAAATTGATCTGGACGGCACGAGAAGCCATGGTTCCCAAAACTATGCCCAAATCCTTATTGGTGATAGGATCTGGTGCTATCGGGATTGAATTTGCCAGCTTTTATCAAAGTTTTGGCTGCAAAGTTACCGTGGTTGAAATGCTGGATCGGGTGCTGCCAGTAGAAGATTCCGAAATCAGCCAATTCGCGCACAAGGCCTTTGTCAAACAAGGCATGAAAATCCTAACCAAGGCGCAAGTCAAAAAAGTTACAAAAAAGACCAATTCAGTTATCGCAGAAATTACGTTGGCGGATGGCAAAACCACAAAAATCGAGACTGAGCGAGTGATTTTGGCCATAGGAATTGAAGCAAATACCGACAAGATTGGCTTGAACAAATTAGGGGTGAAACTGGATCGCGGTCATGTTGTGGTCGATGAATTCTCCAAAACCAATGTGCCGGGTCTGTATGCGATTGGTGATATTACAGCGCCGCCTTGGCTTGCTCACAAAGCCAGCCATGAAGGGGTTATCTGTGTAGAAAAAATAGCTGGAAAAAACCCACACCCCTTGGATCATGGCAATATACCGGGTTGTACCTATTGCCGTCCACAAATTGCCTCGGTGGGAATGACCGAAGACCAGGCTAAAGGCAAGAGATTGGCAATAAGGGTCGGTCGCTTCCCATTTATCGGTAATGGTAAGGCTATTGCGCTGGGCGAGGCAGATGGTCTGATCAAAACGATCTTTGATGCCAAAACCGGCGAATTGCTTGGCGCGCATATGGTCGGCACCGAGGTAACCGAATTGATCGCAGGCTTTGTGATCGGAAGAACGCTGGAAACCACGGAAGCAGAATTGCTCGAAACCGTATTTGCCCATCCTACGTTAAGCGAAATGATGCATGAAAGCGTGCTAAATGCTTATGATCGTGGCCTGCATATGTAATGGAGGTTTAGCCTTTAGATCAGTAAAATTCAGCTAATCTAATGACCTTTTTGCTCCAATTCCTTTTCTACGGCAGCATAATCGACTTTACCGGTTCCAAGTACCGGTATTTCATCGGTTATTTCGATCTTTTTGGGCACCGCTAGTTCTGGTACTCCGTGGGATTGTGCCCATGCCAATAATTCAGCGCGGTTGGCACAATCGCAATCGCTGGTCAAAATGATGGTTTCGCCTTTGGTTTTGTGCGGGCGGCAGGTGGCTACATGTTCATTGTCTGGCCAAACTGCTTTGGCACAGTTTTCAACAACCGCCAAAGATACCATTTCTCCAGCGATTTTTGCAAAGCGCTTGGCCCGACCTTTAATCGATACATAACCCTCATGGTCGATCTCAACTATGTCTCCAGTATCGTGCCAATTGTCTTCTGGCGGTACCACTTCGCCTGGAGCATCGGGGTATATATACCCACTCATCACATTTACACCGCGAACAAATAACCGCCCGCCTTTTTTGATTCCGGGAACTGGGTCTAGACGAGATTCAATACCCGGCAACAGTTTACCTACCGTGCCGTGACGGTTATCTTCTGGTTGATTAACAGCGATCACTGGCGAGGCTTCCGTGGCGCCATAGCCTTCGAGAATTGGGAAGTCGAACTTTTTTCGAATCATAGCTCTGGTTTCGTCGCGAACCCGTTCGGCTCCGCATACGGCAAAGCGCACTTTATCCATATCCCCCTGATTGCCAGCTCGCGCATAACGAGAGATGAAAGTATCAGTGGCAAATAAGATGGTGGCGCCAGATTTCCTAATCCGTTCTGGTATGGTTTTTGTGTGTAATGGTGACGGATATAATGAGGCTTTCATGCCGGAAAATAATGGTAACAATGCTCCGCCAGTTAAACCAAAGCAGTGAAAGGTAGGTAGTGGATTAAACACTATATCATCAGTGCGAAGGTCAATGTGGCACCGTATTTGCTCAACATTACCAACTACATTAGCATGGGAAAGCACTACCCCCTTGGGTGAGCCCTCTGTGCCGGAGGTAAATAGGATAACCCCAGGATCTGACCATTTTGGACGTGCGCGAAAGATCCATGGAAAGATCGGGCCTAATACTGCAATTAGTTTATCTTTTAAGTTCAGTTCTTCACGCAAATCTTCAAGATAGAGAAACTTAGCAGTTTTATCCAAAGAACTAACCAACTCATCTAGTTCTGCAAGTTTGATAAAACGGTGAGCCGTGAGAATGGAAGAAATTTGCGCAGTCTTACATGCAAGTTTCAAATTCCTGGTGCCAGCGGTAAAGTTCATCATTGCTGGAATTCTTCCCGCGGCCAAAATTGCAAAAAAAGCAATCAAAGCCCCAGCGCCGGTGGGAAGCATAATGCCGATTTTTTCACCGCGCTTGCTGTGGCGGGTCAAGATGCTGCCAATGGCAAAACTAGCCCGAACCAGATCGCCATAGGTATAGGCTTTGTCATCAGCATCAACTAAGGCATCGGTTTTGGCGCCATAGCGGGACTTTGCTTTCAGCAAAGCACTAAATAAGGTCATATGGGCTTGCTTATCGGTGAATTTTGTCATGAATTGGCAATCTATTATGAATAGGGCTTAGCATAATAACCTCCTACAACTTAGATGTCATCTGTTGATGTAGAACATGACAATTAGCATGGGTTATGATAAAGTCCTGATATGTCTGATCAAACTTCCTTGCTTAAAAAGCAACATGTTTCAAAACCAGAAGTAACTTCTGTTCTGGTGAAAAATCGGCAACAGTTTTTGGGGTTTCTAGCAAAACGCCTTGGAAATATGGATGATGCCGAAGATGTATTGCAGGATTTTAGCATCCGGGTACTTTCTAGGCAGGAGCAATTGAAAAACAAGGAAAGCATGACTGCTTGGTTGTATTCGGTGCTACGATCAACTCTTGTTGATCATTACCGTAAAACTGGACGACAAGGGCGGATCAAGCAAGCATATAAATTACAGGTGGATGCAATTGATGACCCGTTCGCTAATGATGAGTCCTTTGCCCGTTTCTGCAGCTGTTTACATGGTTTATTGCCGCATTTACGCCCCGATCAAGCAAAACTTTTACAGCTTTTGGATGTTGCCGATGGTGATCGCAAAACAATCGCCACTGAACTAGGAATTTCAGTGGGGTCTTTGGCTGTGCGATTGCATCGGGCAAGAAAGGCGCTTCGCCAAGCCTTGCTTGCTTCTTGCACCGGTTGTTTGCAAAATGGTTTTGATGATTGCCCTTAATATAAGTAATGAATTCTGATTTTAAGTCTCAGCTAATAGCTTGTCTTGAGTTTTTGTTTCAAAATCCTTGGCATCATGGCGTTCTAAAAGTTGGTTTTTTGGGTCACCCCAAGCGCAATTGACCATCCGGCCTCTTTGCACGGCTGGCCGTTTTGCAATTTGATCTGTCCAGCGAATGACATTGTTGTATTTTTGAACCTGTAAAAACTCTCCGGCATCATAAAGCATTCCTTTAACCAGACCGCCATACCATGGCCAGATCGCCATATCTGCAATGGTATATTGATCGCCGCTAATATATTCATTTTCAGCAAGTCGACGATCTAAAACATCTAATTGGCGCTTTATTTCCATGGTAAAACGATCAATTGGGTATTGGAATTTTTCTGGGGCATAAGCATAAAAATGGCCAAAACCACCACCTAAATATGGCCCGGATCCCATTTGCCAAAAAAGCCAAGATAGACATTCTGTACGTTGTATTGGTTCTGTTGGTAGAAACTCACCAAATTTTTCCGCTAGATACAATAACATGGCACCGGATTCAAATATTCTAGTAGGCGGGGTCGTGCTCTGATCCATCAATGCGGGGATTTTAGAGTTAGGGTTTATAGCGACAAATCCGCTGCCAAACTGGTCTCCGTCGAGGATGTTAATTATCCAAGCGTCATACTCGGCACCTGCATGACCAAGTGCCAGCAATTCTTCAAACATGATCGTAACTTTGATGCCGTTTGGTGTTGCCAGTGAATAGAGTTGAAATGGGTGTTGGCCGACTGGCAGATCCTTTTCATGGGTCGGGCCAGATATAGGGCGGTTTATGTTAGAAAACCGTCCGCCATTCTCTGTATCCCACTTCCAAATTTTTGGCGGTTCATAGGTGTCGTTTTTAGTCATGGAAATACTCCAATCATGTTGGTTTAATTATGCCGCTAAAGACAAAAACAAAACGCTGCAAAATGGGTGCATCAAAGGCAACAGCTATAGGGCAGAACCTTTGGTTTAGTTTCTGTATTCAATAGTTGAGTCTCTGCGCAAGTCACGCAACAATCGTCGTGACATCATGCTTAGCTTTTGGTCGGTAAGCCTGTTCACTATTTCATCGGCAGAAGGGATTCCTGAACCTTCAGCATAACCTTTGTTGCACAACATAATGGAAACAGCTCCATTGGGGCCATCCATCGGCTGTGACCACTGATTGGGCTGTAGGGCCTCTAGAATATTACGAAAGGCTGGTGCCAAATCGCTGATGGAAACGTCTTTGAACGGATTAACAAACGCACCATTTATGAGGTTTGGTATCTCATCAACCTCTTTGCAAGTTGAATTTTCTGATAATGCAGCAATCAACTGGTCTTTGGCTGCAATTGGAGCAACTATTTGCTTAAAATCAGCAATTTTTGGGGAGCCGCCTTCTTTGCGATCACGCAAAGCTATAATATAAAACCCTCCGGCGACTTTGATCGGATCTGATACCATGCCCGGCTGCATGCGTTCTATTACGCTTTCGACGCTAGCTGGCATATCGCCTTTGCGAATCCAACCCATATCACCACCTTGAGGGGCGGACGGAGCAGCGGAAAACTGTTGTGCAACCGCGGAAAATGGAGCGCCATCACGCATTTGTTGGATTAGGGACATTCCTCCAGCGTATATCGCAGGATCTTGTTGGGCGCTGGGGGATTCTAATAAAATCTCTGAGATTAAATATTGGGGTTTAGCTAGGTTTTCTTCAAATTGCTTTTTCTCTAGAGCAATTTGATTATTGCTTACGCGAATACGTGAACCATAGCGACCGTTTATCAGAATTTGCCATGCAATGTCCGCTCGTATTTGGTCTTCCAATGTTCTTGGTGAGATGTTTGCTCTGCGTAGATCATCTCTGATGGATGCACCTGTAACGGCATTTTGCCTGGCTAGTCGGGAAATTTGCTGATCAACTTCGGCTTCCGTTACCACAATGTCAAATTTCTGGGCTTCTTGCAGCTTTAAGCTTTCATCGATCAATGACTTAATCGCCTGAATTTGGAATCGGCGAAGAGATTCTTCCGTTGGCTGAGCCTTTGTAGATAAGATCATCAATCGCATACGCTGACGTACGTCAAATGTGGAGATGATTTTATCGTTGACGATCGCAGCAACACCTTCGGAAACCTGCGCAGATGCTGCGTGTGGCAATAAGGCGATCGTATATAAGAGCGCTAAGAATAACGTGGTTCTAAAAATCATGATTTGGCTTTTGCAAAGAATTCAAATTGTGGCAATTTTCCCGGTAACATAACGAGCAATTTGAGTTGCGCAATCGGTATTGCGGTAAATGATTTTTAACTGGCGCATATTCAAGCTGATTAATCACCGAAACTTCCTAATGTTGTTAGGGTGAAACGGAACCTGATGGAATCTCCGGTACTAAGGGAACGATCTGAGATATTACTTCGTTGATATACTATTTCAAATCTAGAACAATCATCAGTATAAACAAAACCCAAACTAGATCGGCGGTTTTCATTAGTATCAAAATTATAAATGTTACTATATTGTAGGCCCCAGTTTTTTGAGAAAAACGCCTGACCAGATACGGTTATTTCATCAAAAGCTCTGGTGCCGGTGGTTGCGGCTGGAACATTTGTATATAGTACATTCGTATTGACACTATGTAGTACTTTTCGAAGCGGCCCCAAATTTTCTTTGGATAAATAAGAGCTGAAATTCGCATCAAAGCGGCTTACCCCTAAATTATTCTGATCAAAACGGGCATGTGATGCCAAAGTAAAAGTTTGTCCGGTGCTAAAGGAAACTCCGGCTACATAGTCAGAAGTTTTCCCAAAAAGCCCGGAATTAGGTGCAAATTCGGTATTTGCATTGGAGCGAAAAATTCTCCCCGCAGTTAATGAAGCATAACCTTGCTCACCCCAACGCGCCCCAACGCGCCCGCCAACTCCAGCGCGAATACCATCTTCCCATAAATCATATCCAGAAAAACGGGATGAACGAAATAAATTTGTTTCGTCAAAATCAACGGCTAAACTGTCTTCATTGGAAAGAAGAGAGGTCGGTGTGCGAATGGTATTGCCCAGATTATCAGTGGTAATGACATCAAAAGTGCCAACTCCGTTACCATTTGGGCTGGCGGAGAAGTGAACAATGGGCTCAACGACCCAATTCACTGATTTGCCAGCCTTCATCCAAGGCCAGCGAACTTCGGCACCAACAGTACCTAATATGCGACCAAAGTTTTGAGTGTCGGTTCCCAAATCAGCAACATATTGCTGATTTCTAATGCTGTAGGCATCAGCTCTGCCTTGAACAAATGGTTTGGCTATAATGCCGCGTTTGCTAACAAAACGGCGATTCCAGTCGACAGAAACAGAAGCCCTGCGACTATCAATGCCGTCTAATCTGGTAAGTGCTGCCGTATTTAAGCCAAGGGTAAACTTACCGCCTATCGGTGTGTTGGAAATCACCTTCTTGGCATCAATAAATGGTGCGACTATCGGTAGTTCTCGATCAACATCACCGCTTCGTAGTCCCTGATATCGAGTGGCTGCTATGCTACCGTAAAAAGTGTCGGTTTGCCTGACCGCAAACAACTGATTGCTCAAACGATTGGATGTGTTTCTGAATAAACCTCTGGTTTGCCCATAGGGAATATCATAGCGCAGGAAAAACAAATCGTCAGTGACAGCTTCTGCGCCAAATCCCCAATAGGTGTTTTCGCTTATTTGAAATTTTCCTTGTCCAAACAAATAACCACGAACTTCATCGTTTCCAAAGCGAGTGCCCAGACCATCGAATTCTTGCTCCTTGGTTATAGCGCCGTCTATTCTAAGGTCTCCTGAATAGAATTTACGGCGAAATTCCCCAAAAATTAATGGACGCTTTCCTGTGAATATGCGCGGAGTAATCGTCAGATCAGAATAATCAGACAAAACTTTGTAATAGGGTTGTTGGTAAAAGAATCCATATTTTTGAGATTGCCCGGCATTAGGAAACAACAGACCGGTTCTTCGCCCAGCCGTTGGGTCAGCATGGGCAAAATAAGGTGAGTATAGAACTGGAATTCCTTTTAGTTCCAATACCGCGTCACGATAATAAATCATTTGGTCATCTTGATTTTGTACGGCTTTGCGGGATCGTAATCTCCATGTTGGTTTACTGCTAGTGCCATCGGCGCGTTCACAGGCGTTACATGCCGTATAAAAAACTTTGCGAAGGGTATTAATGCGGCCATTATCAGAGTGAATGGCGTGTGTTGCTCCGATTTTAGCATTGTTCTCCAGACGCGCAAAAAAACCAAGGGCTACGCCAGTTGTTAGATCCTCGTCCAGTTCTACTTCATCGGCAAAAGAAACGGTTCCATCGCGCTCTACAACTACAACAGAGCCTTTGGCGTGTACTTTGTTTTCGTCTGGATAATAGATAACTTCATTGGCTCGAAGAATCCGATTTTCATACCTGGCTTCCACATCACCACGTGCGACATACCGATTCTGATCAGGATCTTTGAACATTTCGTCAGCTTCTAAGAAGACGGCTCCTTGTTCGAATTCTGACGAAGTCACAGGGTTCTTGGAATTGGCTTTTTCAACCGCAGGGTCTTCGGCCAACGCCGGCAAAGCAAGAAATAGTGACGAAACACCTGCAATGATCAATCTTTTTGGCTGAAATAAAACTTCAAACATTAAGCTACGTATCCGGTTCTCGTTAGTTTCGATTTTCTAGGCCAATGGTTCCTGCCGCATTGTGATTGATATTATGGCAAGGTTAAGGCAATTGCTTGTCTGCACGTTTATCATGAATTGAGGCAGGATCAACCATCCTCGACTATGGTAATGCGGGCTAGGCCCGCAAAGAAAATAAAGGCTGGAGCTGCCCATGAGGCAATAAAAGATGGTAAAACTCGTGTTGCTCCTAAAGCTTCGAGCAAATCTCCGGCAAAATATAAGAAGAATCCGATAGCACCTGCTGTCACAGCCATACCAAATGCGCCGCCTAACCGACTTAAACGAAAACTAAAAGAAGCTCCGATAATAGCCATGGCAGCTAATGTTAATGGTAATGATAGCAGGCGGCCCCATTGTAATTCAAATCGTCTGGAATCAAGATTTGCTGCACGAGCATTTTTGATCATTCTAGGAAGGCTCCAAAACGAATTTGTTTGGCTGGAAGATATTTGTTTTAGCAGGGAGTTAGTGTCTAAATCTGTTGGTATTTGCATGGTGTCATGTTGGACTGATAGCTCTCTAGGTTGGTTTTCCGAAGCATTGCTCAACACCCAAAACCCAGGTCGCAATATTGCGGACTTAGCGTCAATTCTCTTTTCGAAAACCGGGGTGCCGGTTTCATCGAGGTGATAAAAATAGAAGGTGACGTTAAGTAATTGCGCGTTCTGGGGGTTAGCGTCTTTTGCAAAAATAATAAGAGATCCGTTTCTGGTGGCTTCTCGCATCCATATATTTTCTTGACGTCCAGATACGGGAGCGCCGATATCTCGAGAAATCCTTACACGCTCTTTTTCAAACTTGTCATTTAACACCGATACGCTGGGGTTTAGCACGGTCATCCCCAAAATGCCCAAAATAAGGGCGATTACTGTCGGTGGTGTTGCAAAGCGCCAAGCGGAATATCCTGCGGCTCTCATTGCTATCAATTCAGAGCGGCGGTTTAGACGGAACATGCTCCACATAACGCCGAACAACACAATAAATGGTAATGTTTGCTCGAGCACGGCGGGCATTCTTAATAGGGTTAAGTATAACAGGGTGAGGGTTGAGACTTGAGAGAATGAACCAAATTGCCGAGATAGCTCAACAAAATCCACCAAAATCACCAAAGAGGTTATGATGGCAAATGCCAACGTTAATCCTCGCAAAGTTTCACCGTATAAATAGCGCCCCAATGTTTCCATCAGCTTATTCTCGCTAATTGATGTTTATTTGATTTTCTTTTTCCTGATAATAATGCGCCCAAACAGAGCAGGCTAATCAAAACTGGAAACACATACTGAAAAACATTCAAAGTAGGTATTTCTTGGGCGGCGGAAGTCAATGTGAAGCCCGCCAAACGAACTACTAGAGCCAAAGCCCCGAAAACTATTAATCGGCGTCCATATCCTAATTTACTAAACTCACCACTGAGCAAAGCTAATAGAGCCAGCAATCCAAGTGTGTAATTATAAAATGGTGATGATAATCGGTAATGGCCTTCTGCTCGCAAGTCATCAGCATGCTGCATCTCCCAAAAATTGTTTGGATCCGGGTTGAATAATTCACTGATGTAACGATCGGAGTATTTGTAAAGAAGATCACCTTGCGGTTTGATCACTCCGTTTAACTCAAATGAAGTGCTTGAAAATTGTAGAAACTCAAGGGTGCCATCTTCAGATAGATTTTGCCTGGATGCGTTATTTAGAGTGATGGATGGTTTCTTGGAGATGTTGGCGAAAGCTCCAGACTTGGCAAAGAAAGTCATTGGCTGTTCTTGATTCCGACCATCGTGAATAAAGACATCAGTCATTACCCCGTTTTGCATATCCCGTGCAAAAATTGTTAAATTTGCTGCCGGAGAGACAAATTCACCGGGGCGTATAATTGCTGTGGCAAGATCGGATCGCACTTGATAAATAGTTTCTCGCATTAAGCGAAAGGCCATTGGCTGTGCAAATAAGTTTAATAGTAAATTGATTAAAACTGCATAACTAATTAGCCGTAAGATCGGAGAGATAACTTGCCACTGGGTCATTCCGGCAGCGTAGGAGACCATAACTTCGTTGTCGGTATGAAGGTGTTGAACTGCAAAGCCCACTGCAATGAACACTGCAAATGGTAGGACAATTGCAAATAATTGCGGCAAAGCAAGTACGGTGATTTTCAATACAGCAATTAAGCTGGCTTGATTTTCGATAATTAGATCAATTGATGAGAGGCTTTGTGTAAGTAGGGCTAGAATCGCTAAAATTAGCGAAGTCACTAAAAGCGGGCGCAATATCTGCCGGAAAAAATAGGATTGAAGTAAGGTCACTTATGGTTTTTCCGTTAAATGCATATCCGGGGTTCTCTATTACACAAGTGTCGGTTACCAATACAATATCAATTTGAATGTCTTGTATGTATCACTGGACGCGGGCAGGTTACAATATCCAAATCGAGTCTGCCAAAATCAAGTCTTTCGCTAAAAAAAAAAGCAGGAAATAAAAAATGAAATTCGAATTTACTGAGCAAACAAACAATAAGGGCGCGGTTTGCGTCGCTATTTTTGCTGATTCTAAATTTAGTGATGCCGCTAATGCTCTGGATGCGGACAGCGGCGGCGCTATTCACCGGGCGATTGAACATTCACGGTTTTCTGGAAAGACCGGTGAGTTACTTGAAATTCTGGCTCCGGTAGGAGTTTCTGCCAGTCGTATACTGGTTGTGGGTATTGGTGAGCAATCTAATGATATGGCTCTGGCTTGGGAAGCATTTGGTGCAAGTGTATTAAAACGAGTATTGAGCAGCGGCGAAACTGATTTGACTTTTGTCACCGGTGATTTGGATGCAAGTTATGGTGCGCGCATTGCTTTTGGGGCTAAACTTGCTGCCTATAGGTTTGATCAACATCGCACGACATTAGACGAAAATAAAAAACCATCTATTGCATTAGTGCGTATTCAAATTGCGCAAAAGAAACAGGCAAAAGCTCTGTTTTCTTCGCTTAACGAACTTGCTGAGGGTGTATATTTAGCCAGAAGTCTGGTTTCAGAGCCGGGCAACATTATTCATCCTGAAAGTTTTGCCGCACAAATTCAGGATTTGGCGAAGAATGGTCTTGAAATAGAAATTCTTGACAAAAAAGACATGAGTAAACTTGGAATGAATGCTTTGCTCAGTGTCGGAGCCGGCTCAAAATACGGCAGTAAATTAGCAATTATGAAATGGCTTGGCGGGCCAAAGAATGAGGCCCCTGTAGTACTTGTCGGTAAGGGAGTAACTTTTGATACGGGCGGAATTTCTCTAAAACCCGGCAATGGCATGTGGGACATGAAGGGCGATATGGGCGGCGCCGCTGCTGTTACTGGAACTATGCGGGCAATTGCCGGTCGTAAAGCCAAAGCCAATGTTATTGGTATTGTTGGTCTGGTGGAAAATATGCCAGATGCTTTGGCTACCAGGCCCGGCGATATTGTTACATCGGCGAACGGCCAGACTATTGAGGTGCAAAACACTGATGCTGAGGGCCGCTTGGTACTGGTTGACGCGCTTTGGTATGGACTAACCAGTTTCAAGCCGTGTCGCATTATTGATTTAGCGACGTTAACTGGGGCGATCCTTGTGGCGTTGGGCCATGAGAATGCTGGATTATTTTGCAATGATGACGCTTTAGCCAGTGATTTGACGGCTGCCGGTAAATTGTCCGGGGAGCCAGTTTGGCGCCTGCCATTGGGCTCTGGATATGACAAGCTAATTGATACGCCAAATGCCGATATGAAGAATATCGGCGGGCCTACTGCTGGCTCAATCACGGCGGCACAGTTTTTGAAACGATTTGTTGGTGAAGTTCCATGGGCGCATATTGATATTGCTGGCATGGCTTGGAAAGACAAGCGTCCTGATCCTAGAGAATCTGTTTGGGCGACGGGTTTTGGTGTGCGTTTGCTCGACCGGTTCATTGCCGAAAACCATGAAAACTAGAAAAGGGCCGGTGCGATGGAGCTTTGGTTCTATCATTTAGAACGAACTCCGTTGGATAAAGTCTTGCCGGGCCTGCTTGAAAAAAGCCTGGACAAAGATTGGCGCGTGCTGATCTGTTCAGGCCATGTGGATCGGTTGCAATGGTTGGATGAATGGTTATGGACATGGCGTGATGACAGCTTCATACCTCACGGAACCGCAGATACTCCGCGCGCGGATTTGCAACCTGTATTGCTAACTAGCGGTACCGAGAATGAAAATAATGCAAAAGTTGCCATTCTTCTTGATGGGGCTGATCCGGCTAACTTTGAAGGACTTGAGCGGGCTATCGTAATGTTTGATGGTGCTGATGGGGATGCCGTGCAACAGGCTCGGCAGTTTTGGAAGCAGGCTAAGAAAAAGCAGCAAACTGTCTTATACTGGAAACAAAACGAATCAGGTACTTGGAAGAATTTGGCCTGATTGAACAAGGGGGTGTTTATGGCTTGTTTGCAAAATTCAAAAGCTGTTATTACGGTTTTATCGCTGACTTTTTTGCTGGTGGCGTGCTTAACCCCTGAAGAAAGATCCGAAGTCTATGGGGGAGAAAAACCAGTAGAATCAGTAAAGTCAATGCAAGGGGATGCGGCAGAAGTTAGCGCAAATACGACCTACCAACCACCTAAAGCAGCTCCAACTACCGCTGTTACTACTCGCCATATAGAGCCTATTGCCGGTCTTCGCCGCTCTGCAACTGGCACGGATGGCGGGTTAAAAAAGCCAATAATGTCGCGACAAGATTGCGGAGTAGATGATTTTTCATATTTGCAAGGTCAGGCCTTGGCTTCATTAAGTTCTATACAATTTAACCAGCCAATTCGTATCATTATGCCGGAGCAGGGGCCGCCTAGAGGCTTTAATCGCAACCGATTAAATTTTGAAATTACGACACAAGGAGTGATCGGCCGTTTGTGGTGCGGTTGAGAACTTAATTATAGCAGGCGATATTCTTTGTTTCACAACTAGGTGCGACTCGCTCAAGTAGCGAAGCGGTAGGACAGGCAAAGAGTTCTCAAGTAGCGAAGCGATAGAACATCAAAAGACTCCGCCTGTCGTAGGCCGTTGAGTAGCAACTGGCCGCGAGACATAACCTGTCCTCAAGCAGCAAAGCGTTAGGACGAATATTATACGCTAGAAACTAGGTGCGACTGCGCCTTTAAGAGTTTGGGGGCGATCGTTCGCCGCCCTACCGGAGGCGTGAGTGTAACGAACTGCCGCGAGGTCAAAGAAGGGTCACTGACCCTTAAGCCCCTACCCTCGAACACCCTTCTTGCACCATATGTTCACAGTACAAAAAGGCTCCTTGTCCCTTAACCTACCCTAAAAGCACCCTTAAATACCCTCAGTGACCCTACATAAGCGGGGATAAGTTCGAAGCGTCCGCAAGAAGGCTGAGTTTGCTATAATGAGGCTCAACGCGGACGTTTAACGTCTGCCTTTGCTGTTTGACATGGTGAATCGTCGCAAAAAACCAATGAAACGTGGGTTTGCGTGTGGTTGGTTGCAGGATCAACCTTGCAAGTAATCATATTCCCACTGAGGCTTTTACAAACCTTGCTCCGGAAATCCGGCGGGAAAGTTGTTGCGAAAGTTTTTTAGCCGCTTAATTAAGATCATCAGCGTCTTATCCTTCATGAGCAATTATCTGCTTTTTTCTGATTTTCTAAATTCTTGTTTGTATTTCTGCTCAAACCCTGTAATGGTTATATTAGTAAAGCCTCATACAATGGGCGGGAAACTATGGGGGGATGGTGTTGAGTGCCAATCCATTTGCAACGATCAAAGAAAGCGTTGATTTGTCACCAAAAGTGGCTGACGAGGTTAAATTCACTACCTGCTATATGTGTGCGTGTCGGTGTGGGATCAAAGTCCATTTAAAAGACAATAAGGTTCGGTATATTGAGGGCAACCCTGATCATCCGGTAAATAAGGGGGTGTTGTGCGCTAAAGGCTCTGCCGGGATTATGAATCAAGTTTCTCCGGCGCGGCTAACCAAGCCACTTCTGCGGGTTGGCGAACGCGGCGAAGGGAAGTTTAGGGAGATCGAATGGGATGAAGCGCTGGAATTAGCACAGACTTGGTTGGGAGATGTTCGCAAAAAAGACCCGTCAAGATTAGCTTTTTTCACTGGCCGCGATCAAAGCCAGTCGCTTACCGGTTGGTGGGCGAAGCAATACGGTACTCGTAATTTTGCTGCTCATGGCGGGTTTTGTTCGGTTAATATGGCAGCCGGCGGCCTTTACACCCTTGGCGGTGCATTTTGGGAATTTGGCGAGCCGGACTGGGAACATACCAAGTATTTTATGATGTTTGGGGTGGCTGAAGATCATGACAGCAATCCAATTAAAATTGGACTGGGCAAACTTAAAACCAAAGGCGATGCCAAATTCGTAGCCGTAAATCCGTCGCGTAATGGTTACAATTCGATTGCCGATGAATGGATTGGTATTCGCCCCGGTACTGATGGCTTGTTTGTTCTTGCTCTAATCTATGAATTGCTTAAAGCCGAAAAGGTGGATTTCAAATATCTGGCCAGATATTCAAATGCGCCATGGCTGGTGATACAAAATCCTGACGGTGCTGATGATGGTTTGATCCTGCGCGACAAAAAGGGCAATCCGCTTTGTTATGATTTGAAGAAGAAAAAAGCGGTTTCTGCTTTAGGAGCGGATATTATCCCAGCATTGGTTGGCGAGCGAATTGTCCATAAGAAAAAAGTGGTTCCAGCCTTTGAATTATTGGCAAAACGGTTTTTAAGTGATGAGTATTCCCCAGATGCAGTAAGCCAAACTACGGGTGTTCCTGCAGATACTATTCGACGCATTGCCGCAGAATTAGCCGAAGTTGCATTCGAACAAGAAGTGGTGATTGATCAAGAATGGGTCGATAGTTGGGGACGAAAACACGACAAAATGATTGGTAGGCCGGTTTCGTTCCATGCTATGCGTGGAATATCTGCCCACTCTAACGGTTTTCACACCTGTCGGGCGATTCACATTTTACAAGTCTTGTTAGGCTCTGTTGATGTTCCTGGCGGCTGGCGACACAAAGCACCGTTTCCAAAACCAATTCCGCCGGGGCCAAAACCATCAGGGCAGACAGTCGCAACAGATACGCCCCTAGACGGCATGCCATTGGGCAACCCTACGGGGCCTGAAGACTTACTGGTGGACGAAGATGGTGAGCCGCTTCGAATTGATAAGGCTTATTCATGGGAGCACCCGTTAAGCGCTCATGGCTTGATGCATATGGTTCTGCGCAATGCATGGGCTAAGGATCCTTGCGAAATTGACGTAGCGTTTTTCTATATGGCCAATATGGCGTGGAATTCGTCAATGAACACCAAGGGCACGCTGGAGTATTTCACTGACAAGGATGAAGCTGGTGAATACAAAATCCCGAAAATTATCTATTCGGACGCATTTTGGTCGGAAACGGTTGCATACAGCGATTTAATTCTGCCGGACACTACATATCTTGAGCGCCATGATTGCATTTCCTTGCTTGATAGGCCAATCAGTTCAGCGCACGGGCCGGGCGATGCCATTCGTCACCCGGTAATTGAGCCTGATCGCGATGTGCGTTGCTTTCAAACAGTATTGATCGATCTTGGTGCCCGTCTTGGTTTGCCGGGATTTGCCAATGAGGATGGATCAGCGACCTATCCCGGTGGATACGAAGATTATATGGTCAACCATGAGCGCGCTCCGGGATTGGGGCCGCTGGCGGGCTGGCGCGGCAAAGACGGAACAAGTCATGGCAAAGGCGCTCCCAATCCTGATCAATTGAAACGCTATATTGAAAATGGCGGATTTTGGGTTCACGAATTGCCGCCAGAGCAGCAATATTTTAAGACTGTGAACCAGAGCTATCTTGAATATGCTTGTGAAATGGGGTGGATCCCAAATACTGATCCTATCCTGTTCCACTTATATTCAGAGCCTGTGCAAAAATTTAAGTTGGCGGCGCAAGGACATGGCTCTAATCAGCCCCCGGATCGTCATCGCAAACGGGTTGAAACTTATTTTGATCCGCTACCATTTTGGTATAAGCCGTTTGAAGAAGCTGATATTGATAGTGCGGAGTTTCCGTTACACGCACTGTCGCAACGGCCCATGCACATGTATCATTCATGGGGTTCGCAAAATGCTTGGTTGCGCCAAATTACATCAGCAAACAAATTGCATATTCATACAGATACCGCTGCAAACTTAGGTTTGGTTGATGATGATTGGGTCTGGATCATTAGCCGTATGGGACGGGTCAAAGGTCAAATCAAGCTGATTACCGGGGTTAATCCGGATACGGTTTGGACATGGAATGCGATCGGTAAACGCAAAGGCAGTTGGGCTTTAAGCCCTGATGCACCAGAATCCAATCAGGGCTTTTTACTCAATCATATAATTTCTGAAGTATTGGCGCCGCAAAAAGATGGTCAGCAATACTCCAATTCTGATCCGGTAACCGGGCAGGCTGCATGGTTTGATTTGCGGGTACGTTTGCAAAAATGTACTGCTGAGGAATTTGGATTTACTGAACCGATGTTTGAGCTGTTTGCTGACGCTCCCACATCCAATCAATCAGTTAGTCGTTATGGTGCTGATCTAAAGCCTGAAACCAGTGGTGCTGATGGAGTTGCTGATAAAAGCTGGATCGGTAATCGCCATCAAAACGCGGTGAATATTTCCGCGATCAAAGATGGTTATGGCAATAAAATCGATGGGGAAGGCTAATGACCTGTTTGCCACAAAACCCGCCGACTAAAAAGCTAGGGTTGGTGATTGATCTAGACATTTGTGTTGGCTGTCATGCTTGTGCGGTTAACTGCAAAGAGTGGAATAGCTCTGGCAAAATGGCCCCTTTGACAGATATGGATCCATATGGAGCTAAGCCGGATGGGGTTTGGTTTAACCGGGTTCATACTTTTGAAGCCGTGGAGCCAAAGACCGGAGTTAGCCGCACCGTACATTTCCCAAAATCTTGCTTGCATTGTGATGATGCGCCTTGCGTTACAGTCTGTCCAACCGGAGCCAGTTATAAGCGTGAAGAAGATGGAATCGTTCTCGTTAATACCGATACCTGCATTGGCTGTAAGTTGTGTTCATGGGCCTGTCCATATGGGGCGAGAGAGTATGATGAAGACGAAGGAGTGATGAAAAAATGCACTCTTTGCGTCGATAAAATTTATAATAAGAACCTGCCGGAGGAAAGCCGGGTGCCGGCTTGTGTTTCCACCTGTCCAACAGGGGCGCGTTCCTTTGGAGATCTTGGTGATCCAACATCGGAAGTATCAAAGCTGGTAGCGGCAAGGGGCGGTTATGCACTAATGCCGGAACAAGGAACTAATCCGGTAAATCGCTATTTACCGCCAAGACCAAAACAGATTGGATCAAAACAGCTTGGCAAAGACGTGGCACCGCGTATGTTAGAGCATCAGGATGATAGCACTGATGGAGCTGGTCTGCTTGCGCGCTGGGTCGATAAAATTCTAACCGCCTAAAGGAACTATTATGCATCCGGCAAAATCTGTAATATTCTTTACCACTACTACCGGAGCTGGATATGGCTTGTTGTTTTGGCTGGGTATTTTAGCCTATCGCGGGTTATTGGCAGCAGATTTCATTTTTGGCCTTGTCGCTTTTGGAATCGCATTTTCGTTGGTTGTAGCTGGATTATTGTCTTCGACCATGCACCTTGGCCATCCGGAGCGTGCTTGGCGGGCTTTGTCGCAATGGCGCTCCTCTTGGTTATCTCGCGAAGGTGTGTTGGCTATAATCACTTTCATACCGACAGGCTTGTTTGCGCTTTCTTGGGTGGTATTGGGGCAAAACACAGGTGCAGTCGCGCTATTAGGTCTTGTCGGCGGCTTGATGAGCCTGCTTACGGTGTTTAGCACTTCGATGATCTATGCCAGCTTAAAAGCAATCCCGGCATGGTCATGCCGGTGGACACCATGGGTGTACTTGGTGTTGTCCCTAATGAGCGGTGCTTTACTTGCATCTGTACTAAGCGCGATGGACGGTATTTGGGCGGCTGTGGATTGGTTGATTTTACCTACATTGTTCTTTGTGGGTTCGGCACTGGTGCTAAAATTGTCATACTGGAGTGCTATTGATCGCGGGCAAGAAAGCAACGCACAAACTGCGACCGGCTTAGGAGAATTTGGCGAAGTTAAGCTGATCGAAAGTCCTCATGACCAACCTAATTTCCTATTGAAGGAAATGGGGTTTGTTATCGCCAGAAAACATAGCAAAAAGTTGCGAAGAATTGTGGTTTTATTTGGATTTTTATTACCGTTTGTTTTGGTTGCCGGAGTTTGGTTCTCTGCTGATTCTGGACGGTATTTATTGCTGATTTCCATTCCCAGCGCCGCAATAGGACTTATGGTCGAGCGCTGGTTGTTCTTTGCCGAAGCCAAGCACGTTGTAACCCTGTATTATGATAAATAAACTGATATTTGCTTGCTGCTATGAGCAAGCTTTAAAATCCTACAAAATCCGGTATAGTTCTTTTGATTTTGCTTGTTAGGAGAAATACGCCATGAATTGGGATCAGGTCAGAGTTTGGGTTGCCGGATTGATTATGGCTTTGATATCGTCAGTTTCTTTTGCAGATGTGGCTCCTGATTTTAGCAAGATGGATGCATCCCAATTACAAATTGAGTCTGAAACTAGTGCTATTGCCCAGCGGGTATTAGCTCGAAGGATGCTAGGTCTTGATGATACCGGTGAGCGGGTCTCAAGAATTATCGAAAACGAGCAAATGCAATCGGCAATTGATTTGCTTAGAACAGCCAGCACCAGTGATGCAGTTGCCGCAAATACGCTTGGGACATTGATGCAAAATGGCTTGGTAGAGCCAGCATATGAAAGTGAGACGCGGGATCTGTTCAAGTTTGCTGCTGATCGTGGCAATGAAGGCGGTCAAGTTAATTTAGCAATTCTAAAACTGTTCTCAGGCAATTCAATTGAGGCTAGCTCTGGTAAGCAGGTGTTAGAAAATTTAATCAAAAACTCTAATTCAGATTGGGCGTTTGTGGCTTTGCGCTCGGTTTCCACCGCCATGCTTTATGGAATTGGCGGCGAGAGAGATATTGCCAAGGGTCTTGAAGGTTATGAGTTGTTTTTGCAATTTTCCCCCAATGATTATAGCATTTTGAGGGTGTTGGGGCAGGCTAAGGAATATGGATGGGTTGGTGAAAAGGATATTCGAGCAGCAATTTCATTTTATGAACGTGCCGTTGAGGGTGGATCTAGTGCCGCCATGTGGCAATTGGCCATGATCTATCAAAACTCCGATGGTGTAGAGCAAGATATGGGAAAAGCATGGGATTTGGTGGTGCAATCTTCCGATGCCGGTTACGAGAAGGCTATTATTTCCAGAGCGGTAATGCTGGCACTGGGGCAAGGTGTAGACCAAGACTATGCGGCTTCATCTCTGTGGTATGAAAAGGCGGCATCTAATGGTAGCGCTCATGCCATACGTTCATTGGCCTATATGTACCAGGTAGGACAGTCCCAAAAGGTAAATGCTGAACTAGCTTGGGGATTGTACTCTTTGACAGCGCCATTTGATCCGATTGCCAAGGACAGGTTGGACGAGATGCAATTGGTTGTTGATCAATTGGAGGAAAGTGAGAAGTCCGCTTTTCTGGCCGCAGCCGATCAACAGGCCAATAATTGGTTATTGGCACATGACCTAACTGTAGAAGATATTCGTTAGAGTTTTACCGGACGCTGAATGAAACTTGATCAAGAATTTTTTGCTGATCGTCCAGAATTCTTAATTGATGGGTTCCTGGTCTTGGTGACCATAACTGACCGGGCTTGATCGCCTTATTGTTTAGCTCTAGGCGCATGTCATCTAGTTGACCACGGGTCAAAAGCCGGATCATCTGATGCTCAAAAGGGATATCTGGGTCAATCGCAATGATCGTTCCATCAACGGGCTGAATAATGCTCGGTGGCAAGTCTTGCGCCGTTATAATGCGGATTTTATCGCGCTGATGACCATCCAAAAATAGCTCTGATCTTGGTGCTTCAATGGCGGGGAGAAATGAAATATCCCGGACTGCTACTCCCAAGGGGCGCGGCATTGGTTCTGGTGGCTGGTTAGCATGGACTATTCGCATGATTTCATTCCATATTGGCGCCGCACCGCTAGTTCCAGAGACATTGGTCATGCCGTCGCCCTCAAAGTTTCCTACCCAGACTCCAACTGTGTATTTAGATGTAAAACCAATGCACCAATTATCGCGCATGGCCTTGCTGGTGCCGGTTTTAACTGAAGCTGGAAATGGCAATTCAAGTATCGAGTTTCGACCGAATGTATGTTGCCTTGCATTAGAGTCTGCTAGCATATCTGCAACAATAAACGCAGCTTGCGCCGATAGTTTTTGATTGTTTTGTTTAATCTGTGATGGATTTGCTGTTAAGTGAATAGGGGTAAACTTTCCTGCTCGTGCCAACACCCGATAGGCTTGAACTTGCTCGAACAGGGATACTTCAACTGATCCTAAGGCCAGCGCAAACCCATAATATTCAGCAGATTGTTCAAGGTTCGAATAACCTAAGGATTTAAGGCGTTCGATAAAAGTATCGATACCAACAAGTTTTAAAGTTTTTACCGCTGGTATATTTAATGAGTTTCCAAGCGCAAATCTGGCTGATACCGGGCCAACATATTGGCGATCATAATTTTGTGGAGCATAAATGCCCTGAGTGGATTGTAGCTGCACCGGGCTATCATCAAGAATTGAAGATGCATCCAAAACTCCTTGTTCAATAGCTAATGCAAATAAATGTGGTTTTAGGCTTGAACCAGCTTGGCGCCTTGCGGTAACGCCGTCAACAAATCTGGCTCGTGAGCTATCTGCATTGGTGCCAACCCAAGCCAGAATATCGCCGCTTTCATTATCTACCACCAAAATTGCGCCATCGCGCACATTGCGGTGTGATAATCGGTCAAGTTGCTGTTTTAAGATGCGCTGGGCCTGATGCTGCAAATTAGCATCAAGAGTGGATATTATTCGTTGACCTGATGTTTTGGGATTTAGGCTTTCTGCTAATTTCTGCTTAGCATGAAAAGCAAAGTTTTGATCAAAAGGCTGGCGAAGGTTTTTGGTGGCTTTGGATAAGAATTGTTCAATGACAGTGCAGCTAATGGCGAGATCACGTTTGGATGCTGCGCGGCAGGCCCGCTTTGATATGGCCTCAAGAGAGCCGTTGGGAGCAGGGACCATTGCCGCTAAGGATATGGCTTCTACATTGGTGATACCAAGGGCTGGTTTTCCGGCAAATAATTGGCTGGCTGCGTCAATGCCCTGAATTTCACCGCGAAAGTCAATTCGGTTCAGCCATGTTTCTAGAATTTGGTTTTTGCTCCAGTTCTTTTCTAATAGCCTAGCGCTACGGATTTGTCTGATTTTCTCTCGAATGGTGCGACGTTTGAAGTGATTAGGATCTGCGGTAATCGAGGATGCCAATTGCATGGAAATGGTCGAAGCGCCGCGTTTGTGTTTTGCCGAAGGATTGCTGCGAAGAGCATTGGCCAGCGCCAGCCAGTCTACGCCATTATGGCGCCAGAACCTTTTGTCCTCTGAGCTTACAAAATTTGCCCGAATAGCAGGAGAAAGCTCTTCAAAACTGACCCATTGCATCCGACGCACAGAGAAATTGGTGCGAACTTCACCCAAAGCCTCACCATGGCGGTCCAGCAATACGCTGTATGATGGCTGCCATTGGGATTTTATGGATGCATAGCTGGGCAAAAATGGTGGTTTTGTCCATAGATGTGCGCCAATCCCAGTTACTGCAATCAGCGCAAACAGGGTGATAGCAATCAATAATTTCATGGCTCAATGACTAATTCTGGAATTGGCAGGGCACCGAATACTTCAGGCGCATACATGGCTTCGACCCGTGATGGCGGGAGTTGAAAACGCCCTGCTGTATTTAGGCGAACTGTGTATTCAAGTGAAAAGCTGCCACCGGGAACAAAGCGATAATAGCTGCGATAGCTGTCAAACTTTCGCTCGGTAAATACGGGCCAAGCCGATCCTGAATTTCTGGTTTGTGATAAGCGCGCAGATCCAGTTTGTAGACCCTTGCCCAAGATACTGGCTCCCGAAGGAACAGGATCATCAACAACAACCCAAGTCATGTCCGAATTGGTTTGAATTTCTAGCCGGATTTTCATCACATCACCCACATGCCATTTGTCCGGATCTTGGCGTTCGATGGCCTCTATTGTTCGCTTAACCCTGATGCCGGCAAATAAGGGTTGCTGCAATGGAACCGCAGCTTTCGTAGTTACAAACGCCCACGGAGTGCCGGAGCCTTTGTGGGCTATGGCAAGGGTTTTTGCGCTTGGGCTCCATGACAATGCCGCAGTTTCAGCTTGCTTGTCTGCCCAGTTCAATACTTTGCTTTGGCCGCCATAAGAAACCTTACTTGCGCCGCTTACCGGGTCTTTTTCAAAGCGTTCAGAAAATTTGCGCAATGCAACACTTGCCCACGCATTGGCCGTTGTGGTTTGCCAGCGTCCCTGGCGTTGTCTTGAAATCAGCCCAAGTGATAATCTAGGCGCATCGTCTTGCCAATTTGTGAGAGTTTGAGTGTCAATCAGGGTTCTGGCTGCATTGGCATCGATGGTTTCCATTAACCACCACAGGCGGTCATGATTTTCTGTGGAAAAGTTTAACCTTGTTCCTTGCAAATCAAGGCGTACCCTTAACTGCCCGCGGGCATGCTCTAATTTATTTGCATTATCAGGAATGTCCTGCACTCGTTTCAAAATTCCGATCCAGTCAAGCAGGGCCGAAGTCGGTAATAATTGCGGATCAAATTCCAGACTAGTAAGTGTTTGTGCCTTGGCTTTTCCATAACGGCTTAGGGCGTTGATCGCTGACAATTTACGATAGGTCAGCTCGTTATCACCGATAGGCATTGGCCGGCGCAAGCGACCTTCGACAAAGGCAGTTAGGCCGCCGAGCATTGATGTTGCGATAGTATCATTTACGGCCCAGCCGGTTTCATCAGAAATTTTAAGTACATAGGAAGTCAAAACATCACTTCCTTGCAACAGGTCTGAGGCAAAGAATTTAACCAGTCCGTCATCATCTAAAAATGCTGGAGTTTCTGCCATTAACTGGCGCCAGCGTTCTGGATCATTTAAGGCGATTGCAACTGAGGTGCGCTGTTCATAACAGGCATAAGGGTAGTTGCGCATATAGCTTTGGACTCCGGCAAATTCGCCGCCAAGTTTCGCGCGCAACTTTACTTCCAAGCCGCCGCGACCGGCAATCGCATCTAAGGGACGGGCCACCGGCCATGATTTTGGTTCATCTAATCTGGAAATTGTTGACTGCATTACAGTGACTGGGATTGCCGGGATAATCTTTTGGGTGACAATCATGCTGTCCAAAATCTCTTTATTGTTAGCATTGATAGCCTGTATTTGCCATTTGATTTGCTGATGATCAAAAGGAACTAGAACTTCCCATTTAGCTTCTCTGGCTTCACCAGCGGGAATATCAATAGTTATTGGCTCGAGCTTGCGGCCAATAGAATTGACGGCTTCTATTTGCAGAGTTTTTTGCATTTTACTGGTATTGCGAACTGTGAAAACTGCGGTGAATAAGTCGTTCTCACGTATTACCGGCGGCAGGGCGGAGATTAATTGCACATCTTGAGTTACGGTAAATTTGGTTTTACCGGTTCCAAATTTGTCTGCCCCGCCATTGGCAATGGCTGCAACTACAAATGCAGTTAGCGAGTCATTGATCGGAACTTCGATATCAGCCTCGCCATTAGCATTTAATTGCACTGAGCCTTGCCATAATAGCAAAGTATCAAACAATTCGCGTGGTTTAGCTCCGGCTGGTGACGTTGTCTGGCTTAAGGTGCGGTATCTAAAAGCCGGACTTTCATCTTCACCACCGCCGCCGGGGTGAACCGCCTTGCGTCCATAATGGCGTTTGCCGACCACTTGCATTTGCGCGGTTGAGGTAAAGACCCGTAAGTTTCTTGGTTTCATAAACGCCGACAAAATGTTCCAGCTTGAATTAGGCGCTAATTGCAGCAAGCCGGCATCGACAACCGCCAATGATATTTCGCTGTTTTCTGGTAATTTGCTACCGTCGGCACTGGTGACCTTAACCTTGACCTTTGCCAGCCCCCGGATTGCGTAACTTTCTTCATCAGTGGTAACTTTTACGTTTAAGCGAAACGCCTTATGGCCGACATTGATTTTGGCTATTCCCAGCCGAAACGCCGGTTTTGAAAGATCAACAATTCCAGTGGCAATTCCGCCATCTCGCGACAACCAAGGCAGGTCATACTCCCTAGCTTTTTCGGCAAGCCAAGAGCGAAAACCGCTAACACGGCCTCGTACAGCTAATACTGAGACATATACGTTGGGCGCATACTCTCCCTTGATTGGCACTCTGATCACTGGTTCTGCGCCTGAGATATTAGTAACGAAGCTGTCAATCACGCCTTCGCGTTCAATGGTGACCAATGCGGTGGCGTTACGAAACGGGCTGCGTACCTGAATGCGGGCAATACCGCCATCTTCAAGTTCTGCGCGTTCAACTAGCAAGTCCATGCGGTCGCCTTGCTGTTGGTCAAACCACCAATCATCATCACCAACTAACCACAGCGAGCGAGTGGTGGTGGCGGTGTTGCCTTGGGCATCGATGGCGGTGGCTTGCAAGATCACTTGCCCGGAAATGCCGGGCTTTAACTTGCACGACAAACGGCCATTACTGTTGGTTTTGCCAGAGCAGGTATCTTTTAGTAGCTTTACTTGGCGCTCGTTCTCATAAGAATAATACCCACCGATCATTCGCTTGCGCCAAGATAAGTTTTTTTCGCTGTATAAACTTACTGTAACCATTTGATTGGGGAGTGGTTTCTTATCGACACCTAAGGCTATTACACTGAATTTAAGATCATCTTTGCTGGCAGCCCAACCTTCGGTTTTAATGCCCAGAGCAATTGCTGCTGGCCACAATTTGGTGCGAGATGTTTGCACCAAAGTTTCGCCATTGGCATCCTTATACTCCAACTCGCTTGTTAAAATCATCCGCCTTTGGAAGTTTGGCAGGTTGGAAATGTTTATCTTGGCGGCGCCATTTTGATCAAGCATGATTTGCTCGTCATTCTTAAAAGTCGGCGGTTTGTCTGCTTGTTGTTCGCCGCGCTTAAATGTGCCTGCGACAATGTTTTGATAATCAAACGAATATTCGTCCCAGTCCGGAAACCCCTGCCAGTCAGCTCTGGTTTCGCTAATTAAGCGCACAGTTTGACCCGATGCACCGCCGCCAGCTAAATATCTTACCAATGCTGATATTTCAATATTTTTGGCAGCAGGACTAATGGAAGCTGGCCCGCTCAAAAATGCTTGCATCATTGGGATCTTAAATTCTTCGACGCGGAATTTTCCAGAAGTATCTAATTCTCCGCCCTTGTATTTAATACTGATTCTATATTGACCAAGTTTGGCATCTTCAGGAATTTTCCATTTGCTTTCAGCACGTCCAAAAGCATCAAAAGATGCCGCTAATTCAAAGGTTTGACCGGATCCATCATGTGATATTAGGATTTTTGCTTTGTTAAGTGGGGGCGAGAGCAAACCAAGGCCGGTATCTGTAGCTTTGCGAACAAAATGTTTCATAGAAGCTCTCTCGCCAGCACGAAATAATGGGCGATCCAAAACCGTATGAGCCCTGATATTATCATCAGCATATCCGGTATCTATTCCGAATTGCCATGGAGACAGGCCGTCATTCCAACTGGTTCTGGAAAAGCTGAAATCAGAGTTTTTTTCTGCGGTAACAATCAGCGGAGCGGTTCCATAAGAGTTACATCTAGTCCATCCCTCTGCCTCTGGAATTTGATTTTCTACATAGGCCAGCCCGTTTTTGCCGGTTTCTCCTTGCCACAAAATTTGTTTGGAACATTCATTGCCAATTTGTAGTTGGGCGCCGCGTACTGGCAGGCCGCTGTCTAGATATGTCACCCAAATTGCCGAGCGTTTTGCCCCCCATTTGAAATGAACGGCCATATTGGTAACAAGCGCACTGGTGGCAACGTTATAAACTGATTTGTTCTGGTTAAGAGCATCTCCCAAAACCTGACTTTGTAACTCAACAACGTAAAACCCGGCGTCTTTTAGTGGGATGCCGATAACTTCGAGCGCTTTATCTCCCAACATTTCTGGCATTTCAAAAGATTGAGTTTTCTCTTTTTGGGTAAAGACAGATGGTTGTTGGTCATTTGGTATATATACCCAGTCACCATTTTGATTCTTCACCCGGCCCCATTCAGCCCGCCTCACTCGCTCCATCCAGTCAATAATTTCAAACGGGTCTTTGGTTTTTACAAAATTTCCCAAGCGACCAATGGATATGGATTGGTTGGGTAGAGCTGTCTCGACACCACGAATAGAAACGGGAAGTATACCTCCGGTTTTTTGCTCTAAAATTCCGAAATTACCAGAAAACTTAATCAGAGGCGGAAATCCTCCAGTTGAAAAGCTAAGTGGGAACGAATTTGCGTTTTTTAACTTTCTTCCAGCGTCATCTGTTAGGTTTTCCGGTAGTGATATTGAGAAGCTTTCATTTTGCGTAAATGGGCCTTTAAAGCTAATGCTGCGAGTATCTGCGCGTTTTGCATCTTCATCAAAGTCATCACTAAAATCAGGTGTGCGCTCGGCTCCTTCTCCAGAGTGTAATTTAATGTTTTTTGCAAAAGCCATGGAAATAGGGGCAGAAAAACGTAATGTTAAATCCGAAAGTGGAGAACATGGATCATTGCTTGAACTTCGGCTACAAGTGAAATCAGCTCGAAACGGGGATCTGGTTTCATAAGAGAAAACTTGTCTGGAACTGGTGGCTATGCCGCTGGTAGATTTAATTCCCTGCTCCCAGATAAGGCGGATTTTTGTTGCTGAGGGCAAAGTATTCTGACAGCGAATCCAAATTGTGTCATCGCGTTTTTGTTGGTCCTTAGGGGTATCCAAGACGGTTACTGGTACTTTTTCAGCCAAGCCCTCTATAGAGCACCATGCTAAAGCCTCAACGCTGTCTTTGTCGATTTTTCCATCAAGAAACAGCTCAAAATATTGATCTTCTGCGATGTTGCGCCGACCATCATAGGGCTGAGTGCGCCAAACTCTCGGCCCGCCAGTATTGAAGCTATAATTTGACTTTGATCGTATTTTATTACCCTTAATATCGCGCAAATTAGCAATGGGTGTGAATGTGCAAGTATTCCCGGCCGGTAATTTGTTTTCAAATTCATATACCCAGTTTTTTTGATCAAGCCATCTTCCGCTGCCTCTAATTGAGCAAAGGGCAGCAAAAGGATCCGTCTGTCTGGCATCGCCTAATGTGGTCATAGAAGTTTTGAACCGAACTTTGACTTGAGTAACCTGCTTTGCCTCGCCTGTTGGCGAAAAAACTTCGATACCGGCTTGGGCAATAGCGACGTTACTTAATCCGACAAAAGCCATTGTTAGGATAAAAATTTTCGACAAATTCATGGTTGACCCCTTGCTTCGACTCGATGTCTGCGGCTTTTATCATATAGGAAAAACATCTATTGCGCACAAAATCTCCTAAGGAAGTTTGCATTGCTCAATGGCGGGTTCCGTGGCAACAACAATTTGATTTGAAGGAGAGGCAAATGAGCCCATTGATCGAAAAAATCAGAGAAATTGTCGGTGATGCGGGATTGGTAACCGGAAAAGAAGTTACCGAACGCTCGACCAATTGGCTGGGGTTGGGAAATCGCCAGGCTTTGGCTCTTGTCCGCCCTGCCAGTACCAATGAGTTGTCAGAAGTGATGAAACTTTGTCATGGGGCTGCTCAACCTGTCGTGCCGATTGGAGGATTGAGTGGATTGGTGCAAGGCACCGAGAGCAATGGTAATGAGGTGGTGGTCTCACTGGAAAGAATGCGCAAAATTGAAGATGTTGACGAGGTTGGCGCAACAATGACAGTGCAAGCTGGAATAGCCTTGCAAAGTGTACAGGAGCAGGCAGAAGAGTCTGGCCTTAGCTTCCCTGTTGATTTGGGGGCTAGAGGTTCAGCCAATATCGGCGGGTTAATCGCGACCAATGCCGGTGGGAATCAGGTGATACGCTATGGCATGATGCGCGAGCAGGTTTTGGGGCTGGAAGCTGTATTGGCTGATGGCACCATTATTTCTTCGATGAATCATATGCTTAAAAATAATGCCGGTTATGATATAAAACAATTGTTTATCGGATCAGAAGGTACTTTGGGGATTGTTACTCGCGCGGTTTTGCGTCTGCGTCCGGCGATGGTTAGTGATAATACGGTATTGGTGGCATTGGATAATTTTGATAATATCCCAAAGCTTCTAAATCATTTTTCCAGCGCTTTGGGCGGGACATTAGCTGCGTTCGAAGTAATGTGGCACAATTATTATTCAATGATTTTAGGCGGTAATGCTAATCACAATGCTCCTTTGCCCACTACTTATAATTATTATATTCTGATCGAAGCTAACGGCGGACAGCAAAGTGCCGATACTGAACGATTTACCGACATATTAGAAACCGCATTAAGTGAGGAACTGATATTAGATGCAGTTATTGCCAGTTCATCTGAGCAGCGCGGTGCTTTGTGGGCCATCCGCGATGATATTATGACTTTGGTGATGACCATGTTGCCAGCGGCGGCTTTTGATGTGAGCCTGCCGGTGGTTCACATGCAAGACTATGTGGATGAAGTTGAGCAAAATTTGCAAAATAAATGGCAGGGTAAAGCCAAATTAGCCGTTTTTGGACATTTGGGAGATTGCAATATTCATTTGGCAGTTGGAACCGGAGTTGAAGGCGAATTGGTGCATGAAGATGTGGAAAATGCGGTATATGGGCCATTGGCGCAATTCGGCGGTTCGGTATCAGCGGAGCATGGAATAGGGCTTGAGAAACGTGCATGGCTGCATGCCTCGCGCACTGCAGAAGAAATTGCATTAATGCGGGTGCTTAAAAAAGCCCTCGATCCAAAGAACATCCTTAACCCTGGAAAAATATTTGACGATCAAGAAAAGACTTACGGATAATTTATCAGCCAGGCATGGGCCAGTGAGCGCAAAATATTCAAATAAAATGATCGTAATTGGTGGTGGAGTAATCGGTGTTGCCACCTTAGCGGCGCTTTGCTCTAAAGGTGTGCCGGCAGTTTTGCTGGAGGCTGGGGATGATCTGGCGTTAGAAACCAGCTTTGCCAATGGCGGCATGATGAGTGCTTCACAGCCTGAACCGTGGAACGGCTCCGGGGCCTTGGGTCATTTGTTGACATCATTATTCCACCCATCTTCGGCGATGAAAATGCACTGGAGTGTCTTACCTGAATTGACGGGGTGGGGGCTAAAGTTTTTGGCCAACTCTTTTGGGGCGGTGGCGCAAAGGTCTGCAGAATCAAACTTTAAGCTGGCGCGCTATTCCGCTGAATGCACAGCGCAATTGGTTCAAGCGCATAATTTGCAATTTGATCATGCCAATAATGGTTCTTTGAAAGTATTTTCTTCAAAGTTGGAATTTGAAAAATCCCGTAAAATGGCAGAACGATTGCAAGAGTTTGGATTAAGTTTTGAACTGCTTGATCATGCAGGAGCTATTGCTGTTGAGCCTGCATTGTGCTGCACGCAAGATCATATTGCCGGGGCAATTTATTACCCAGATGATGGAATAGGTGACGTTAGAAAGTTCACGTTAGAGCTGGCAAAACAGGCAGTAAAGGCTGGTGGTGAAATCAAACTATGCAGTAAAGTTACCGGTCTTATTGTTGAGGCGGGGCAGGTAGTCGGGATCAAGAGCAATACTAAGAAGATGTTCGGAGATGTCATTGTTTGCGCCGGGACAAGTGCTTCGAGCCTGTTGGCTTCAATTGGGATTAAATTGCCGGTGCAGCCCGTTAAGGGTTATTCGATTACCCTTAAGGCAGCAAATTTGCTCGAAGAAATGCCAAAAATGCCTGTAATCAATGAGGCTAAGCATATTGCGATATCGCCAATCGGAGACAGGTTGCGAGTGGTTGGCACTGCGGAATTTGCCGGTTATGACCACTCATTGCCGCCAGAGCGCTTGCAGCTTTTGACGACTACTTTTAACAAAATATACCCGCATTTATCAAATAAATTGGACTGGCAGAAGGCGCTTTCCTGGGCTGGGTTGCGCCCTATGAGTGCAGATGGGATTCCAATCCTCGGCAAAAGTCCAATGGACGGTTTGTGGCTGAACTGCGGTCATGGGCATTTGGGTTGGACGATGGCCGCTGGCTCGGCGCAATTGCTGGTGGATATTATAACCGGCACCGCGCCAGCCATTGAAATTGCTGCTTATGGGTTTGACAGATGCTAAGAGAGCTGTTCGCGTTTATGGGTATTTGGATTTTGTAATTTTCTTTAACATCAAGTCAAACCAAGATGGTTTGCGGTTTGTTTTTTTCATTGCAAACATCAAGCCATCTTCGTCATTGCGCAACGAAGGTCGCTCTAGCCATTTATCCGGGAAATGCGCGCCAGAATGAGGTTTTTTATCGTTCCAGTTAACAAAATAGTATTCAGGCCCTGCTTGTTCAGCAAATTTACGAAAGCCGGGGTTTTTGCTGTGCATGGCGGTATCAAAATCCACGGTCATGTCATCTGTATCAATTCCTAATTCACGATCTGCTTCTATTGGTTCGAACAATGCAAATTCCAACCATGTATCTTGATCCGTGCTGGTGTTTTCCGGATGGTTCCAGTTACGGATTAGAACATCAAAAAAACTAGCTAAATCAGTGCAATAAACACTCAAAGACGGTGTGTCATGCTCCCAGTAAAGCATAATACCCGGTTCACCATTTGATTTAATATCAACTAATATTTGATCACCATTTCCCATATGAGAGAGAACAAGGGCGCTCTCAAAAGCAGCCCCCACATCCCAGCGCTCATCCTTTTTCATATTTTCAGGGTCAGCTAAATTTAACTCTACACCGTCATTGTACCAACTCGCACCTTTGGAGATGCGCAATAAATCACAATAGGTTTTCGAAGGTCGAATTCCAAAATCACGCTCGCGAATGTCGCAAAATTTTGAGATTTCTACTTCTGTCATTGGTGCAAAAACCTTCATGTCAGGTATCGTCAGCGCCAATAGGGTTTTGTATTTTTTAGCAAGATCGCTCATTGTTTTACTGTTCCACAGTTAAGGTTGCTTTCGTAGTTGATTAGCACGTTAAGAATGTAAGAATGGTAAAATGGAAGCCTCGATTTGTTTCAAATTTGACAAAATTTGTGAAAATTAAGTTTAGTTCCTAGTTGCACCCTTGTTTGCATTTTTCCTGTCCCAATCCTAACGCCTGCAGGGCGTCCATTGCTCCGCCTGCGAGGGGTAATGATCCTGCAAGTTGCGCCCAATCCGGGCTTCCTTGCCATATGCGTTGCGGCAGGCCTAATTTACTTTTGCCTTGCCAGCGTCCGTGCAGACGCCGATGGGTGGTCTGTGGTAGGGGTTTTAGATTGGCGGGGTGGTTTCGAATACTCCGTGGCACGGATTTGTTTGCGTTGCGGAAAATTGCGTGATGGACTTCGGTGTCGCGTCCAAAAATTCCTTTTGCTCTGCGAAAGCGTTTTATTGCCGTATCGGTTTTCATGCTGCCGGCGGTAAATCTTGCTCCGTTTAAAGATCGCATTAAAGAGCCGCCAAGTATTCCGCCGCCAACGGCCCCAAATGCGGCTGAGATTCCGACTTGTGCCCAGTTTACGCACTGCCAGCGATTGCCGTTATTTCTTAATTGCACAAATAAGTCCAAGCCGCCAAAAGCCAGTGCGCCAACAACTTGCAGCGCTTCTCCTCTTGGGTCGACAAACCCAACCGGATTGCCGCCAACATAGGCAAAGGGGTTAATTCCGCCGTTAAGACCGATAGTATCATATTGCAGATAACGCCCGATGGATGGATCATAAATTCGAGTGAAATTGTAATAAAGCTCGGTTTCGCTATCACGGATTTGACCAGGAAACCGAAGCTCAAGTGACAGGCTGCCAGCCAATAACACCGATTCACCAAAAGGAGTAAAAGCGCCGTCCCAAACTTGCGTTCCGGCAATGTCGGTGGCGGCAATGGGTCGGCCTAAATGATCGGAGTGTAGAAAATTAAGTACCGGATTACCTAAGGTATAATCAATTACAGCCAAGGGGGTCAGGCCCAGCCAGATATATTCTCTGATCACGGCGCCAGTATTGCCATTGTGCTCTGCGATCAAATGATCATCGCGGTCGTAAATATAATGTATCAATTGTCCGGTGAGTGTTTTGGTGACACGTCGGCTGAAGGCATCATATCCATAACTGGCAATAGTGCTGCCATTTCTAATGACCGTTTGCGTGCGTCCTTCGGCGTCCTGATTATAAAAATATGTGTCTGATCCTTTGGTATCGGTGCTGACCTGTCCGGCGGCATTCCAAACCAAAGTGCGACCACCATTGCCGGTGACGCTAGTTAAGAGATTGCTACCATTGGCATAATTGTAGTTTTCGGTGATGGTCGAGCCGCTATTGATGGTTCTGGACAAGCGGTTTCCAGTAAGATCATAACTGTATCCCATCGAGCCATAGACTCCGCTGGCGCTAATTAGTCGGTTTGCTGGGTCATAGCTAAAACTCTGGGTTCGTGTCGGGTCGGTGCCGTTGATCAGGCCGGTGATGTTGCCGTTTGGATCTTGTGAAAAGTTAAGATCAACAATGCTACCGCCACCGGTTTTTATGGTTTTGATCTGATAATCGAGATCATAAGAGACTAGCAGTCCATGCCCATTACCAAATGTGCCGGAAGTCAGTGGCCCAAATGGGAGATAATTTATATCGCTCAATATTGATTGCAGCGGTGAGCCAGAATTATCACGGGTCTGCACGTCTGTAACGCGCCCGGCTGTGTCGCGGACGAAGCTGACAATTCGGCCCGAAGGATAGGTCATGCCCGTAATTTCGCCTGTGCCATCGTCAGCATAAATAATTTCGTAGTTCTGGTTGTTTTGGATACGAATTTCTTTGTATAATTCCCCTCTAGCATCGTAAATCAAGTCAGTTACGCCTTCTGCATCCCATATCTGGGTTAGTCGCCCAACGCCGCGATCACCGCCAACATCCCATATATAGTCAATGTCTTGTGTGCTGTTTCCGGCGAAGTTTTCTGCAGTCAAGCGTCCAGAATTGTCATAGGCATAGCTAGTGATTTGGCCTCTGGCATCTGTGCGTTTGGTGATCAATCCTAATTCGTTTAGTTCATAATCAGTAATGCCGGCATCGGGGCTGGATTCACGAATGATCTCACCCCAGCCATTGCGGACAAAGGCAGTTGTTAGCCCGCCGGGATCAGTGATTGTCGAAATACCGTTATTGCCATAATTAGCAGCAATACTAGCAGAAATGGCATTGGTTTGGGTGCGTAACCGGTTCAGATTATCATATGATTGATTAGTGGTTCCGCCATTGGCGTCTGTACTGGAAATCAGATTGTTAACCTGATCCCAAGAATAGCTGGTGGTTTGGTTGTTGGCGCCGACATTGGTTAAAACACGTGCCAATTCATCAAAAGTTTTATCAAATCTGTGGCGGATATTATTCGCAGAATCGCTAAAAACAGTTGATGTAGTATTGCCTAAATCATCATAGGTAAAATCAATGCTGTCTCCGGCATTATTGCCAATTGTAGTTAAGCGGCTAGCGCCATCATACCATAAACCAATCCATGCGCCATTTGGCGGGATAATCCCGCTTAAATTGCCGTTATTGGTATAGGTTAAGCTGGTAGTGGTTGCGCCGCCATATGGATCTATAACTGTATAGGAGGATAGCATGCCTCTGGGTGAATATGTGAAAATGGTACTCACGCCGTTTGGATCAATAATTTCAAGAGGTAATCCATTGGCATTATGGCTGACTATTTGAGTTATTTGCCCCATTTCATTGGTGAAGCGGATCAGATTGCCAGCGCTGTCATAATCATAATCAACTGTGTCACCAAAACCGGGCAGGGGGCCGTCAATAGTGTCAATCTGGCTTTGAGCTGTCCAGGTTAAATTCCAGACTCTACTCTGGCCGTTGGTAACATAGGGTAGAGTGTGGCTGGTAGTATCGGTTTGGGTAATGGTAATGACACGGTTGTTATTGTCATAGGTGTAGGCTGTATCTAATCCCGGTTTTGATATCAGCGTTGGTTGCGACAAATTAGCGTTCCAACTGGCATTGATGGTTCGTAAATCAGCAGTACCAAAGGCTTGCTCAACTTTGCTGCGCCGTCCTTCGCTGTCATTGGTAAATTTAGTGATACGTCCTTTGGCGTCAGTGATAGAGCTGATATAACCATTATTGTCATAGGTATAAGAGCTGTTGGCTGCTGCGCAGTTCAATGAGGCTTGCCCATTAACCGCAGTTAACCGCAAAGTGTCCTGATAGTTTTCAAATTCGATAATGGTTTGTTTGCCCAGTGCATTGGTCACTGTGGCGCTATTATTGCCATAAGAAATGGTGACGCGATCCGTGCCATTAGCATGTTCGCTTGAAATGCCACGGCCATTTGAATCATAAGCCCAAGTTTTAATGCGCACTCCGGCTTCATCGGTAATTCCGGTTAATGCTGTTGGTGCATTTGCGACCTCATAATGATAGGAAACTGTCGGGTTATCTGTGTCATCATTAGGGGTGTCATCTGGGTAGGAGACGCTAGATAGCATGCCATTGCGCCCGGCAGTGGTTGGATCTGTTGTCGCTGGAAAATCATCGCCAATTACCGCATAAGAATAGTCATAAGCTTTACCCGAGGGGTCAAATGCGGCCTGCATGCGTCCTTGCGGATCATACCACATAGTAATGGTGCGTCCGAAACTGTCTTGAACCTGTGAGTTATTGCCGTTGGCGTCATAGGTAAAATCAATCTGATAACCATCTGGTTCTCGTGTCCATTGCAATGCCCCATTGGTGTCAAAAAACTCAACTCGTCCGGTTTCCGTAGTATATTCCCATCCGTTTGCAAGTTTAACCAGTGTCGCATTTAGGCCGTTTCTAGTATAATACCATTGCCCTAAGCTGCGCTTCCAATAGGCCAACTGAAATACACCACCAGTGCGCCTAAATGCAGTAGATGCTCCATCGCCATCAACAATTTCCACAATATACTGGCTTGAAAAACTACCAGCAGAAATCAGGTTGCGATCAAAATTTGTGCGCCAACCATATCCAAGTCGCGATGATCTAGTGGTGGTTGAGTTGTAAGTTCTAATTAGACCAAATTCGTGGTTACCCGGCAAAGAAAAATCAGTAACCGTCTCGATCTTTGCGCCATTTCTAAGGTCAATTGGATTGCCTGCCTGATTGCCCGCAACCCCGCTGGCTTCGGAGTCTTGTTGGTGGGTTGATGGGCATTGCTGCACATAACTGGTATCGCCGCAGCCGCCTGATCGGTTGGGGTTTTTGCGTTCACCTGCCGGACAGACAATATCACCGCCGGAAAACAGATCTGGTATGCCGCCGTTTTTCTTTTTCCAAGTGCAGCGCACACCGACAATTTCCAATGTGCCCAAGTGGATACTATCCTCTGATGAGGATAGGTTATAACTCGCAACGGCCCACGGATAAATATCGGCAAAATCAACTTTGCAAGCATCAATTCGCCCCCCAGCGGCAATGTGATTGCCAGCAGATTGCCAATCTGCTCGAGCTTGATGAGACAAACTAAGCAATACTAACATGGATATAATTAAGCTGGCTGAGGATGATGTTTTGGTGAGCCGCATGATCGCCCCTTTGTGATTAAAACCGAATCGACTCAACCATAGGGTGCGTTGCGTGCTCAAATCAAGCAAAGTGTAAATACTTTGTAGGAGTTGCGTTAAGATTTTTGCGCTATGATCGTTACTTGAACGTACATCACTATGAATATGACCCTTGGGGACAATAATGGAACTGATCAATAATTGGACTGATGAAAACCGTGCAGATTATGGCAAAAAGGTCATGGCTGTGCAGCACTCTTTAAAGGCAACGGGTTTATTTGAAGATGATGCGTTGGCGGCTATGCTGGATCGCCACCCTAAACACTTATTGGATGTTCTAGCATTACCTTCCGACGGCCAGTTTCAGGAATATAAGGATCAGCATTTAACGGTGGATTTTGGCGATGCCAGTGGAAAAACTTTGGTCGCTGCTGCCAAATCTGGTGATATTTGGATCAATGTTCGTGAAGCTATGAACACGCACCCTGAGTATATTGAGGTGTTAGATCAATTGCATGACGAGCTGGAGGAGCGGGCCGGTAAGAATAAAGGCCGGCGCAATTGTAGAGGCGGTATTTTGCTTTCTTCGCCGACAGCAAGAACTCCATATCATAGCGATCCTACCATTACTCATTTGTGGCATATTAGTGGACACAAGCGGGTCTGGGTATATCCATTAACTCAGGAATTTTTGCCGGACGAAGCTTTTGAATCTATTGTGATCGGGGAAATGAACGAGGATGTTCCTTATCAGCCCGCAATGGATGAAGATGCTGGCGTTTATGATTTATATGGCGGCGAAATGGTATCTTGGCCGCATCGCTCTCCGCATCGGGTCGAGAACCAGAATTATTGCGTTTCAATGGTGATGGAGTTTTCAACTCCGCAAAGTGCGTTTATCAATGGCGGCATGATGACCAATGGGCTGTTGCGGCGACATTTTGGCATGAACCCAAGCTGGGAAAATGCCAGCCAGTTTGAGCGAGTTATCAAATCAGCGACCGGGCGGATTTTGGGTAAACTTGGTGCCCATCGCTCCTATAAGCGAAAAGACATGGTTTTATTCAAGCTTGATGAAACTGCCCCCGGGTTTATTCAGTCAGTTACGCCTTATGAGCGCGCGTTTTAAAGGTCAGTTTAGGCTATTTATTTGTTACGGCGAGTTATTGTTTTTCGGGCCAGCAATCAACACAGTTAACTGAGGGTTAAGAAGCAGCGGGCTTTACTCATCGCAGTGTTGGCGAATCCGATAATTGAGTTGAGCAAAATGACAGAGATCACCACGAATCCGCGGTTAGGTGTTTTGGCGCAAGCTTTTAGTAAAGCCGCATCAGATACCGGTGTTTCATTTGATTTTTTAGTTAAAACTGCAGCTCGGGAAAGTAGTCTTCAACCAGAAGCTGAAGCTAAAAATTCATCGGCTGCGGGATTGTTTCAGTTTGTTGAGCAAACTTGGTTGGCAATGGTTTCTCGCCATGGTGCTGCGCAGGGTTTAGCATCAGAGGCTGCCTCTATTCAGCAAACAAAATCCGGCCGATATTCCGTAACAGGCGCCGCGATGCGCGATCGAATTTTAAAATTGCGTTATGATCCGCAAGTCGCAACGGCAATGGCGGCAAAGCTTACGCAGGAAAATGGGCAGGCTTTGCAGCAAAAACTGGGGCGAGCGCCAACGGATGGCGAATTATATGTGGCTCATTTTATGGGGGCAGGGCGCGCCGGTGAATTGTTACAGGCAGCGATAAAAACTCCGGGGCGAATTGCTCAGCAAATGTTTCCGCAAGAAGCTGCTGCTAATCCCGCAATTTTTTCAACCTCAAAAGGCAATGCCCGTTCGGTAGCTGATGTTGTTAAGAACTTGATGAAGGCTCACACTTCAGCGCCTGATCCGTCTTTGATGAGTTTGGGCAAAAGCGATGTATCTTTGACGCCGATAGCGGCCTTTGTCGGTCAAAGGTCGTTTACTAATGTTATGGCCAATACAATGGTTCGTTCACCGCTTTTGCAATTATCTCCCACCATAATCAGATTGTTATCAGAGCTTTCCGCACCAAGCACCACCAAGGACGATATTAAAAAATAACTTAAAGGTGCAACCTTCCGTTAAGCATAATACTTAATAATTAGATTTAATTCGAATCTAATTTTAATGGGTGCCCTGATGTCTATTGCGACAATGCGATCAAAGTTAACTGAAAATGATATTCGGCGGCTTGTTAAGGGGGATAGTGAAGATGATCGAGCTATTGCCGCCCATAAAATATGTCGTGTAATTGATCGTGCGCCATTGTCTCGGGTCGAGCGTCAAAGCGCAAGTGAAATAATGCAGGTCATGGCTAATGATGCTGCAGAGTTGGTGCGGCGGGCTTTGGCCGTTACATTGCAAAACTCTCCGCATTTACCTCGGGAAATTGCTTGTAAGTTGGCAAATGATCTCGATTCAATCGCCATGCCTATCCTTGCATCATCGCCAGCATTAACCGACGAGGACTTAATTGATGTGGTTCGCTCCGGTGCCGCCGTACGGCAAATGGCAGTGGCCGGGAGAAAAACTGTTTCTTCTGCGGTAGTGCAGGTAATTGCCTCCGAAGGGCGCGAACCAGCGGTTGCTGTTGCTGCATCAAATAATGGAGCAGAGTTTAGCGAGGCCGCATACTCTGCAACTTTGGAGCGTTTCGGGGAAAATGCAAAAATCACCGATGGATTGATTTCTAGAAATTCTCTGCCGGTTCATGTTGCAGAAAAACTAGTTTCACTGGTTAGCGATGAAGCTTTGAACCGACTTTCTAAATGCCATGAATTACCACCGCAATTAGCTGTTGAATTGGCCGAAGGCGCCAGAGAGCGTGCGACTATTGATCTGGTTGATCAAGCCGGTCGGGTTGCTGATATGCAGCGCTTTGTCCAGCAATTGCACTTAAATGGACGATTAACCCCGTCTTTGGTGGTGCGTGGCCTGTGTTTAGGTCATGTCAGATTCGTTGAATGGGCGTTGGCCGAGCTGGCTGGAGTGCCACATTCTCGAACTTGGTTGATGGTTCATGATGCCGGTATGTTGGGTTTGAGGGCGATATACGAACGCGCTGGACTGCCGCAACGGTTGTATCCAGTGTTCCGTGCTGGCATTGATATGGTACATGAAATGGATTTTGATGACGGGCATTTAGATCGAGAGCGTTTCTCACGACGGTTGATTGAGCGGGTATTAACACGGTTCCAAGGCCTTCCAAAAGAAGAGCTTGATTATTTATTGGCCCGCCTTGATGGCTTGTCGGCCAGCACACGCAACATGATGGTCAGTGCGGCTTAACCAAACGCACTTTATCTGGTTTAAAGTGTGTCTAAGAATTCAGTAGATTTTTTCTTTAGCTCGATGCTCAAAGTCCCGCCAATTGGGTGGTCAATAGTTTTGATACCGCCTGTTACCGCAGCTCGAATAGCATTTACATGAGCATTAATCAGGGCGATGGGGGCTTTTTCTCGAATGTTCTGATTTAAGGTAATGTCGCAAAGAGAAGCGGCCATTTCAGTAACGATAGGAAATCCGTAGGTTGTTCCAAGCCCCTTTAGATCATGTGCTGCATTGAACAATTCACGACCCTCTGGGCCACAAAGCTTTCCTGAGCTAACTCTTTTGTGAGCAGTTTCAAGTTTTGCAACTTCTGTAGCAATCCAGTCATCAAAGTTTGAGCTAAGTGAAGCCAGGGCAGCCTCCGCCTTTGCAACGGCTTCTTTGTCAACTTTGGCCATGCGGCCACCAATTTTTATTCTTAGGGTGTTAGGAACTTTTATAAGTTCTCCGTTTTTTGCCGGTTGCGTCATCTTACTTGCCTTTTAGATCATAAACTATGTGAACCTTCGATTGAAGATGTACAATAAATCTCCTAGCGCCTTGTTAACAAGCCGTCGATTATCATGAACTAAATTGTTCGAGAGCAATTCGTTCACCAAGTGCGCGTTCCTCGTCAAATAACATTGTTAATTTTAGAGATTTGCTTTCCCGTATTTCAACAAATCGGATGTTTCTGACTTCTCGGTTGTCCGCAACAGCGCTTACTTTTCGTTTTTCTGGTTCGACAATATTAAATCTAACCACGCTTTGGTGGTTGAGTAAGGCCCCACGCCATCTGCGGGGACGAAACGAGCTAATCGGCGTTAAGGCCAATACGCGGGCATCAAGAGGAATAATGGTTCCGTGGGCTGATAAGTTATAGGCGGTGCTACCCGTTGGCGTTGAGACCAGTACACCATCAGCGATTAGCTCGCTCATTCGCTGTTTACCATCTACGAGTATTTCTATTTTTGCCGCTTGGTGTGATTGGCGCAGAAGCGAAACTTCATTGATAGCTAATCCATTAAAGCGTTTGCCATCAATGGTTTCGCCATTCATTCGCAGCGGGCGAATAACCGCAGGTTCGCTTTTATTTAGTCGTTGCAATAGATTTTCGTTAGAAAAGTCATTCATCAAAAACCCAACCGATCCACGGTTCATACCAAAGACCGGAGTCGCACACCCAATTTGCTGGTGGAGAATTTCGAGCATAAATCCATCACCGCCCAGAGCAACAATTACGTCAGGATCCGACGAGATATTAGCGGGGTATTCTTTGAGCAGTAATTCGCGAGCCGCTTGAGCTTTGGGGTTAGATGACGCCAATACAGCAATTGAACTAAATTTGTAATTTGTAACAACCATGCCCTGCAATCACAGCTTTGCCAGCATTATGTCAAGACTCTCGTGACATCAACCGCAAAGCAACAGCGGCAGCAGCCGGTGAGTGCGTTGAAAATGCTTGTGCAGACTTGATTGCCACTTCGCCAGATAAGGCTTCACTGAAATACCCTTGAGCTTGCAAATTGCGGTGAAGAGCCGGAAATGCAGCGCGTTCCAAGCGCGCGGCATTGCAGGCCAAAGCCAGCGCGACACTTGGATGGCGTTCAATGGCAAGACGAAATTGATCTAATGGAACTTCGGTTAGTGCAGATATGGCATGTTCGAAGAATAAGATATTCTCCTCTGATACTGCGCGCATCGCCAATGCTGGAGTGAGTTTTTTTGCTCGCAATAGTTTTGATACCAGCCGCGCAATCTCCAGTTCCTTTGCATGTGGGTCGTTTGTTGTTACCTTAGAAGTGGGTTTTTTAAGGACAGCCTGACGAACAACATCTGAAAATTTATCTGCATCGACACCAAAGTTTTTGGCGATTATCTTCCGCTCATCTCCACTTGAGTAAGCAAACAAAGATGGGATTAAACTTCTTGGCAAGTCTTCACGATCTGCAAGCTTTAGCCGCAAACTATTATGGCGCCTAGAAACTCGGACACATGATGCGAACGTCTCCATGGTCATATTGGCGCTGGTATTGCCGGTCATGGCAATTAAAACTTCCGGCTCGTTGAAATGCACAAGAATATTGGTGATGCTTTCAGTGATTTGCGGTCGATCCGCAATCGCTATGCGGTGAAACATGCTAGCGCTTTTGGCAACTGATATCAAATCGTCATCGCTCAGTACCGGGCTTTTTAATAGTATTGGGTTTGCAACTGGAATTTCATCAACAGCCCATGCCATCACTAATTTGCGTGGCGTCCAGTTCTTTTCGCACAACATGTTAGAGGCCTGTTGGCGTATTTCTTCAGAAGAATCCTTGTTCAGCAAGAACATTATTTCGCCAAAGGCACTTCCTTCGGCAGATGCCTCTAATGGCTTTAATGCGCAAAGAGAGCTTAGAGCCAAGAATAGTTGTCCTCGTTTTCGAGGATTATTGGACTGTGCGAGTTTTGCCAGCTCTGACATACTAAAAGCGGCGCTAAGGTTGGTCATATTGGCATCCATCATAACAGATAGCTAAGTTTGCAAAAAACCTTTTAATTACAGTTAATTCCACTGCTAATATATTGCGATCATATTGGAAGCTGTACTTTGTAGGAGCTATAATGTCTGGAGTTTTTGGAATGCGGTGCCGGCTACCTCATCGTCATAGTGCGCAGAGCCGGTAAGAAAATACTTCATGTGCGTGCCCCAACAGAAAACACAACACGCTTTTTAATACGCTACCCAGTAAAAGCGCCAGATAAGCTAGCATGAGATTGGATGTCTGCCAAATAGATGCATTTACCAATTAGCGCCTTTGAGTCTCATACTTCGTTCGGTTTTGTAGTGCAGTGCTGTGCAAAGTTGTATGTTTGCGGTATTACACCCTTGTTGCTAGGGTGAATTGATGGTGAACGTGCATATGCATATCAATTTAAATGACTGAGCTGTAAAGGATCAATACGTGCCCGCCAAGTTGTTTGGGATCTGGCTGCTTTGGGCCGTATTATGTTTTCCGGCGGTGGCTGGAGCGTGGGTAAAAGAACCTGGAGCTGCGGAGATCATTACATCATTGGCGCTTAATGGGGGCTCTAGAGCATATGATGATAATGGGGATCCCTCTAAAATAGTGGATTTCTATAAGCTAGAATCGGCTGTCTATGGCGAATATGGCTTGATGCCAAACTGGTCAATTGTTGGGCGCTTTGCCTATCAGGATGTGCGTTTGCAACAAAATAACTCCATTGATGCCAAGACTGGATTTGGGGCTTCGCAAATTGCGATAAAACGTAAACTTGCGGATTATCAGGCTTGGGTGTTTTCAGCTCAAGCCGGCTTATCGATCCCCGGCAGCACTGAAAATGGTTTGGATCTGCGTCTGGGCGAGGGCAGTGTGGAATGGGAAGTTAGGGCGCTGGCTGGTCGATCGTTTTCAGTTGCAAAGCGTCCCGGTTTTTTTGATGTGCAGCTATCACGACAATTTCGATCTGCGCTCACTCCTGATGAGTGGCGTTTTGATTTAACTGCGGGAATATACCCGGCAAAAAAACTATTGCTCATGGGGCAGGTTTTTACCTTGCGCGGCGACGAGGCCAAACTTCCGGGAGCTCGCACTTTGCGTTCAATAAAAGCTCAAGGATCGATGGTTTGGCAATACCGTGAAACCGCCGGGGTGCAACTTTATGTCTCGCAGCCAGTATCAGGGCGAAACGTCGTTGCAGACAGCAGTATTGGTATTGGCTGGTGGCGCCGATTTTAAGGGCAGGTCTTAGATTCTAACCCTAATTATCTTCTTCTATCGCATCATGGGTTTGCGCATACAGATAGGCCAATAATGCCCGACGTTTTTCGGTGTCACGAACGCCAACAAATGCCATTGTGGTGCCGGGAACATATTGGCGGGGGTTAGCTATCCATTTGTCCAGTGTTTGCGCATCCCAGATAATACCACTTTCACGCAAAGCCTTTGAAAATCGAAACTTAGGTTTGGAAGCAGCTTGTGCTCCAAAAACACTATAAAGGTTCGGGCCGATACGCGAAGCTCCGACTTTGCCCGTTGTATGGCAGGCCCGGCATTTGGCAAATTGGCGTTTACCGATCGCTAAGTCTGCTCCTTGCAATATTTTAGGAACCGGGTTGTTTTCATCAGCAGCAACACCCTCCTTGATCTTAGGCGTAATTTCAGTGTTTGTTGGTAGTGTTGCATCCTTGTTTGATTGTGGTTCATCATTGCAAGCAGCCAATACCAGAACCGCAGCCAAAACAATTAGAAAAAAATGGTTTTTCATTACAGGATCCACATTTAAAACACAGGCGAAAATATTTGCTGAAGAGCTATTGCAGCGATTTGTTCTTTGTCATAGCTGATTTGTCTCATACACTGATATACCAAGTAAAGAACAACAGGAGTGCAATGTGCATTTAGGCACAGTTATTATCGGAGCAGGGCAAGCCGGGGCGCAAGCTGCGGCCAGTTTGCGCCAGATGGGATATGATTTGCCGATCACCTTGATTGGTGATGAACCCGTAGCTCCGTATCAGCGTCCGCCTTTGTCAAAGGCGTACCTGTCTTCTGAAATGAACCGCAGCGATCTTTTTTTACGCCCCGATAGTTTTTGGGAAAAGTTTAACATTCAATTGCGCACCGCCACTCGTGTTACTTCGCTTGATTTAGCTAAAAACGAAGTGCAATTGGATGATGGAAGCCTATTGGGGTTTTCTGATCTAATTCTGGCAACCGGAACCAAAGCCAGAGAGCTGCCGATTGCGGGCAATGACCTTCAACATGTTTATTATTTGCGATCTATGGCTGATGCCGAGAACATAAAGGCGGCATTTGCACCGGGTAAAAAACTGGTGGCGATAGGGGCCGGGTATATTGGTCTGGAGTGCGCTGCTACTGCAATCAAGCAGGGCATGAGCGTCAGCGTATTAGAAGCCCAAGAACGCATATTAGCGCGGGTTGCCGGGGCCGAGCTTAGTCAGTTCTTTGAGCAGGTACATCGCAAAGCTGGGGTGCAATTACGGCTAAACACTATGGCGCAAGAATTTGTGGGCACAGAAACCATTACAGCTGTTGTTTTGCAAAATGGCGAAAAGCTGCCTGCTGATATTGTGGTGGTAGGGGTTGGAGTTCTGCCAAATGAAGAATTGGCGAAAATCGCAGGGATTGCCTGTAATAATGGAATTATTGTCGATGAGTTTTGTCGGACTTCCGCCGAGAGTGTGTATGCAGTTGGAGATGTTTGTCGTCATCCAAGTGCGCTTTATGATGGTGATTTGCGCCTTGAGTCCGTGCAAAATGCCATAGATCAAGGTAAAATTGCTGCTGCAGCTATTTGCGGTAAACCCAAATCCTATAATTCAGTGCCTTGGTTTTGGTCGGATCAATATGACTTGAAGCTGCAAATCGCTGGCATTCATATTGGTCATGATGAGGTGATTGTCCGTAAGTTAAAAGCCGATAATTCGTTCGCAATTTTTTATCTGAAATCCAGCGTATTGCTGGCTTGTGACGCTATAAATGCGCCTGCTGAATATATGGCATCAAGAATGTTGATTGGCAAAAAATCTAAACTTGATATTGAAAAATTACAAAACCCTGAGTTTCCGATGAAGGGTTTTTTAACATAGTCTCAGGCGCAAATGCCGGGCAATTGGTGAAAAGGTTAAATTATGAAAATACTCGATCAGTTTTATGTAAATGGGCAATGGTGTCAGCCGGATGGCAAAGAGCTTTTGGATGTGATCAATCCGGCGAATGAAAAGGTTTGTGCGCAAGTAGTTTTGGGCAGCCGTGCAGATGTGGACAGTGCGGTTAAGGCAGCAAGAGAAGCGTTTTTAGATTGGTCAAAGACTCCGCGCGAGGAGCGGTTGCAAGTATTGGGGCAGATTTTAGCCGAATACACTAAGCGGCAAAATGATATTGCCCAAGCCATTACCGAGGAAATGGGCGCGCCGGCTTGGTTGGCGGCTAATATGCAAGGGCCTGTGGGCATGGGGCTATTGGCCTCGGACATTGAAACCTTAAAGACATTTGAATTTTCTGAAACCAGAGGTGTCTCAAAAATAGTTAGAGAGCCGATCGGCGTTTGCGGGTTAATCACTCCGTGGAACTGGCCGATGAATCAAATTTTTTGCAAACTTTCCCCAGCATTAGCTGCCGGCTGTACTGTGGTCTGGAAGCCTTCGGAAGTATCACCGCTTTCGGCTCAGATTCTGATGGAAATTTTAGATACCGCCAAGGTTCCAGCCGGTGTGGTCAATATGATCCATGGTGATGGGCCGGTAGTTGGCGCTGCAATTTCCGCACACCCTGGCATTGATATGGTATCATTTACTGGATCCACCAGAGCCGGAATTGCGGTTGCGCAAGCCGCAGCTTCTACGGTTAAGCGAGTTTCGCAGGAATTAGGTGGAAAGTCCGCTAATATTATTCTTGATGATCTTGATAAGGAAGATTTTGCTAAGGCGGTATCTGGAGGCATGCAGACTATGTGCATTAATTCCGGGCAAAACTGTAATGCTCCTTCGCGTATGTTAGTACCAGCTTCGCGCATGGATGAAGCTATGCAGGTTGCGGCGGCTACTGCAAATGCCATAGAGGTTGCTGATCCAAACGAAGATGGCATGGTGATGGGGCCAGTGGTCTCCAAGGCTCAGTGGGACAAAATCCAAAACCTGATCGAAGCTGGGTTAAGGGAAGGGGCGACGCTGGCCGCTGGCGGGATGGGGCGGCCCAATGACCTTAATCAGGGGTTTTATGTCCGACCTACCGTATTCGGTAATGTTAGCAATGAAATGAAAATTGCCAGAGAAGAAATTTTTGGCCCGGTATTGTGTATTTTGGCCTATGAGGATGAAGCCGAAGCAATTTCAATTGCCAATGACACATTGTACGGGCTGTCGGGTTATGTGTCTGGCGCCAATATGGACAGGGTTCGTGAAATAGCTGGGCAATTACGCACTGGCATGGTTCATTTATGCGGCGCTAAGCCTGATTTCACCATGCCATTTGGTGGTTATAAACAATCAGGCAATGGTCGTGAGCGCGGCCCGGCTGGTTTTGAGGAATATCTGGAGACTAAAGCAATCTTGGGATATGAGGGGAAATAAGCGATTTTGACAAATCAGATGACTTAGGCGTAGGTCAGCACTTACTCGTCATCACCCTTTTCATCTGTCATCCCGATAAGACTGGAAAATTGCTGCAAAGTGGCCATAGCCTCTTCGTTTTCGGCAAAGATGGCTATTGCCTGCTCATAGGCGGCTTTGGCCTTGTCCATTTGACCTTGCACTTGTTGCGAGCGGATCAATTGTTGCCATCCGGCAAGATCATCGGGGTTTTGCGCTAATCGCTGCTCAAGCCGGGCAATCATGGATGCAATCATTGCTTCTTGTTGATCTGGTGTCATATCTTTTGCTGCGGCAACTTGTTGAAGATTAGGCCCACGGGACGCTTGCAAATCAGCGGGCAGGGCGGTTCCTAATTGTTTGGCTAAACCTTGTGCTTCTAGCAGTAAATCAGCTGTCCAACTTGCGCCTTCTGGCGCAGACTTTAGCATGGCGATCCAGATTTTTAGCGCACCTTCAAGGTCGCCGCGTTGCTTGAGAAATACGGCGCTGTAATAGTTGGAGCGGGCATCATTTGGATCAATTTTTAAGGCGGATGCAAAATACTCCAAAGCCTGCGGGGTAACTTGCCCATCGGCTTGCAGCATAAGTAATTCCCCATATCCTGACAGCGCTTCGACATTATTCGGGGTTAAGGCCATTGCCTTTTTGTATGCTAGATTGGCCTCTTCAAATCGGTTTGCTTGCGTAAATGACCACGCCAGTAAACGCCATGCTTCTGGATCTTCAGGGTTTTCTTCTAGATGATCTACTAGCCGGACAATAGCTTCGTCAAATTCGTTAGGCATGGTGTCTTGTGCCTGATTGATCGGGGCGGTGGTCGCTAATTGCGGCGAACCGAGCAGAGTGTATAGGGCAAATGACCCCAAAATAACCATAGCCGCCAGCGAAATGAAAATAGTTCTATCGACCTTGCTTAAATTTGATATTCCGTGATTCTCATCTTCGAGAGCGACAATTCTACGGGCAGTATCTTTGCGTTGTTTGTCGGCTTCTTCTGGCGAAAGTTCTTCAGACTTTTCGTCCATATCAATGGATTGAAGGTTTTGCTTCAAGGCCTGCATTTGTTGGCGTGTCTGGCGGCCATGGCTACGATAAAAGGGAAGGCCGATCAGTAAAATAGCGGCACATAAAAAAAGGGCAATTGCAATCCATAACATGTCAGTTCTTTTTCATTTCTTCTAAAACTTCAGTAAGTCGTTGTTCGGTTTCATCTGTTTGATTTAGCACGGTGACTGATTTTGGTTTGCGTCTGGAAATATGCCAAAACATCCCGATGCCCAAGATAATAAACAAAAAAGGCGATAACCATAAAATTAACGTATTAGCCGCAAAGGGTGGGCGCATTAAGACAAAATTACTATAACGATCAACCATGAATTTAAGGATTTGCTCATCGCTATCGCCAGCGACGATCCGCTCGCGGACAATTCGGCGCATATCTCCGGCTAATTGCGCATCAGAATCATCTATGGATTGGTTCTGGCAGACTACACAGCGTAGTTTTTTGCTAATTTTGCGGGCGCGTTGTTCTTGCACCGGGTCGCTTAATTGCTCATCTGGGGTGACCGCATAAGCAGAAGAATAGCCAAAACCGGTAAGCAGTAACAGCAGTATAATTGCGGCCCATTTACTCATGATTCAGCCTCAAGCAAATCCATCATCGGTTTTAATTGTTGTTTCCAAATTTGCTCAGTGATCGGCCCAATCACTTTGAATCGGATGCGCCCCTGCTTATCGATCAGAAAAGTTTCCGGTGCGCCAGTAACTCCTAAATCAATGGCCAGCCGGCTTTGGGCATCCAATCCTACTTTGCGGTAAGGGTTGCCATATTTTTCTAGCCATGCAGCGCCAGCTTCGGCGGTGTCGCGCGAATCAATGCCATAAATTGCTACACCCTCATGATTGGCAAGGCGCATCAACATTGGGTGTTCTTGCACACAAGCTGCGCACCAAGAGCCAAACACATTTACTAGGGAAACCTGCCCCAATAAATCGGCAGGGGTAAGTGCTGGTTGATCATCCAATACTCGCTCAAGCACAAAATCGGGCATTGGTTTATTGATAAGAGTGGATTCAATTTTGCTTGGATCATTGCGAAGGCCAAAAGCAAAAGCAATTCCAATGCCAAGCAGGATAATTACCGGTAAAAAAGTGATTGGCCTGATCTTCATTTGGCAGACCCCGCAATTTTAATTGTTGTCTCAAATATTGATTTTGTTTCAAGTTTTGGCAGACGTAATCTTCTATCTGCCAAAGCAATAAATCCGCCAAAAGCCATGAATAATGACCCTATCCAGATCCAACTTACAAAGGGGTGGAAATATATTCTAACGGCCCAGCCTTTGGATTTGTCACCTTCGCCGATAGCTAAATACAAATTATGGGTGGGGCGCACATAAATTCCGGCTTCGGTAGTTTGCATGCCGCGCACCGGATAATACCGGCGCTCAGAGGAAACCGTGCCAAGTATTTTTCCTTGTTTTGACAGGGAAAACAAAGCAGTTTCAGCGGAGTAATTAGCACCATTTTTTTCACGTACATCGGTTAACTCAATGCTGTAGCCGCCAAGAGTAGCCTGCTGATTAGCTCGCATCATCAAAATTGTTTCTTGTGACCACACCCCCATAGTGGTCACGCCAACTACCGTGATTGCGACCCCGATATGCGCTAATAAAAACCCGTAAGTTCCTGCAGGCATCCGTTTTACCAGCCGCCAACTATCAGATAATGATTGGGAGCCAAGGCGTATTTTGCGACCAAACCCAAATAAGGTTCCAGCAAATAACCAAAATGCAAGTGCCAGTCCAATGCCACCAAGTGCCGATTTACCAAACAATAAAAATCCAAGAATTATAAGCAGGCTGCCGCCAATTAGAAAACTTATGGGACGGGATAGGTTCTTCCAATTATCAACGCGCCATTTTAGCAATGGGCCAACGCCCATAAATATGATCAGTATTCCGAAAATAACTCCAAAATACAAATTGAAGTAAGGCGGGCCGACAGTGATTTTGTCATCACCCAAAAGGTCAATGAGTAAAGGGTAGAAAGTGCCCAAAAACACTACTGCAGTGGCGCAAACCAGCAAAATATTATTAACGGTTAGCCCAGCTTCTTTGCTCAATAGGTCAAAGCCATTGCCGATGCGCAAGGAGCTAGAACGCAGCGCATATAAAGTAAGCGCGCCGCCTGAGGCCAATAACAACATCAGCAAGATATATATCCCGCGCTCAGGATCGGTAGCAAAGGCATGAACCGAGGTCAGCACACCGGAGCGCACTAAAAAAGTTCCAATCAAGCTAAGGGAAAATGTTAGAATTCCAAGTAATATTGTCCAATTGACCAAAGCATGGCGGCGTTCAACTACCAAGGTGCAATGCAGTAAAGCCGTGCCGGCCAGCCACGGTAAAAGCGAAGCGTTTTCAACTGGATCCCAGAACCACCAGCCACCCCAACCTAATTCATAATATGCCCACAAACTGCCCAAAGATATTCCAATGGTTAGAAATGCCCAGGCTGATAACACCCATGGCCGCAGCCATCTGGCCCACAAGGCATCAATTTTTCCGTCAATAAGCGCTGCTACTGAAAATGAAAACGCCATGGAAAAACCCACATAACCCAAATATAGAAATGGCGGGTGGAACGCTAATCCGGGGTCTTGCAATAATGGGTTTAAACCGCTGCCGTCAGCAGGGGGAATGGCAAGGCGGGCGAATGGGTTTGAAGTGAATAAAATAAAACCCAAGAACCCGGTAGCGATCATTCCTTGCACCCCAAGGGAAAGTGCTTTTAACCGTACTGGAAGTGCTTGTCCGAACATTGGAACGGCGGCACCGTATAGGCATAATATTAATACCCAAAGTAAGATGGATCCTTCATGATTGCCCCAAACCCCGGATATTTTATACAAAAGCGGTTTTAGAGAATGAGAGTTAAGCACTACCAATTCTACTGAAAAATCTGAGTAGATAAATGTCACGGTTAGGGCAAAAAATGAAATTCCAACAAAGATCAATTGTCCGATTGCGGTATAATCTGCGAGCAGCATCAGGCGCATATTACTTTGCTTTGCGCCGATCATCGGAGCCAGACTTTGCACAATTGCCAGTAAGAAGGCCAAGATCAAAGTAAAATTACCAATTTCAGCAGTCATCAGCCCGTAGGTTTCCTTTGTAGTTTAAGTGCGTGTTTTGCCTTAAAACTAAGCTCTTGCCAATGAAATTACGCACCAATACTCAAAGTATTTCTTTTATGGCGGATGACTTGCCTAAATAATTAAACGCAAGGAAATAGGGCGGTAAAGAGTCCTCAAGCAGCGAAGCGACAGTACGGGTAAACAACCAACCCTCTTGGGTTGGCAAGGGCGACCGCCCGCCGCCCGGTTCCGTTCTCAAGTAGCGAAGCGGTAGGACATCAAAAGACTCCGCACGTCGTAGGCCGTTGCGTAGCAACTTCGCCGCGAGACATAACAAGAGTCCTCAAGCAGCAAAGCGATAGGACAGGTAAACAACCAACCCTCTTGGGTTGGCAAGGGCGACCGCCCGCCGCCCGGTCAGGGCGCACGTCGTAGGCCGTTGCGTAGCAACTTGGCCGCGAGACATAACCTGTCCTCAAGCAGCGAAGCGGTAGGACAAACAAAAGAAGGGTCACTGACCCTTAAAGACCCTACCCTTGAACACCCTTCTTGCACCATATGTTCACAGTGCAAAAAGCCTCCTTGTCCCTTAACCTACCCTAAAAGCACCCTTAAATACCCTAAGTGACCCTACATAAGCGGGGATAAGTTCGAAACGTCCGCAAGAAGGCTGAGTTTGCTATAATAGGGCTTAACGCGGACGTTTAACGTCTGCCCTTGCTCTTTGACATGGTGAATCATCGCAAAAAACCAATAAAGCATGGGTTTGCGTGTGGTTAGTTGTTCGCATTTTTCGCAAGACACTAATTTACTGCAGAGCTTCTTTTAGAATGTTGTGAAAGATAATGCGCGGGAAAAATAAGCGTGACTTTTTATTACAGCTTGTAATCATATTGACCCCGGATCAAATCCGGGGCTAAAGCTAGTTTGAAAAATCTCATATTTATTTCAATTACCGAATATTTAAGGCAGATAAATGCGTACGGAACTTCAAACCATATATGAACAAATCAAGCAGTCTATTGAGCTGCTAAGGAGGCGTCTTTGACTGGGACGTGGCTGAAAAACGTCTGGATGAATTAGACGCATTAGCCGAGGCCCCTGATTTTTGGAATGATTCCACCTCCGCACGTCGTTTAATGCGTGAGCGTAATCGTTTGGATAAAGCGATGACTGATGTTCGAGAGTTGGAAAATGACCTTGCGGATGCCGTTGAATTAGCTGAACTGGCAGAAATGGACGAAGATGCAGACTTGTTAGAGGAGGTGGATGCATCATTTGCCCAGATGGCAAAAAGGTCACGGGCCGCTGAATTGGAGGCTTTGCTCTCTGGCGAGGCTGATGGTAATGATACTTTTCTCGAAATTCATGCCGGAGCTGGCGGTACTGAGAGTCAAGATTGGGCTAATATGCTGCTGCGCATGTATAGCAGGTGGGCCAATTCCCGAGGCTTTAAAGTAGAGATGATAGAGCTGCAAAACGGTGAAGAAGCCGGTATCAAAAGTGCAACCATTCAGATCAAGGGCGAAAATGCTTATGGCTGGGCAAAAACCGAATCCGGTGTGCATCGCTTGGTGCGTATTTCTCCATTTGATAGTTCTGCCCGGCGCCATACCAGTTTTTCTTCTGTATGGGTGTATCCTGTGCTGGACGACAATATCGAAGTTGATATTGAGGAAAAGGATGTGCGTACCGACACCTATCGAGCCAGTGGTGCCGGGGGGCAGCATATTAACAAAACCGATTCAGCGGTACGCTTGACCCACATTCCCAGCGGTATTGTTGTGCAGTGTCAAAATGATCGTTCTCAACACAAAAATCGGGCTACTGCTTGGGATATGTTGCGAGCAAGACTATACGAAAAAGCCATGCAGGAACGTGAGGCCGAGGCGCAAGCTGCTGAGGATCAAAAGTCAGAGATTGGCTGGGGGCATCAAATACGATCCTATGTGCTGCAGCCCTATCAGATGGTCAAGGATTTGCGAACCAGTGTGGAAACCTCCAATACTCAGGCCGTTCTTGATGGTGACTTGGATCAGTTTATGGCGGCCTCATTGGCGGCTCAGGTCGGCAGCGATCATGAAGGTTGATGATGGAATATAGATTATGACAAAACAATATCAGAACTTCCTAAGCCATTTGGAATGTGGTCTAACCGCAAAACGCTATGCGGCCGGTAAGGTTCATAGCCTGTCAGATGCCGGCAAGCCGTTATTAGCGCGTTATGATCTTGATGGAATGAAAGCTGCGGTTGACCGTGATAAACTTTGGGCCAGAGATGGCGGGTTTTGGAAATGGCGCGAATTATTGCCAGTGACAAGAACCGAAAATGTCTGCGCTTTGGGCGAAGTAGATACACCTATCATCCAACTGTCGCGTTTGCACAAAAAAGCAAAGGTGCTGGTCAAGGATGAGGGGCGATTACCGACCGGATCATTCAAAGCACGGGGCTTGGCGCTGGCTGTAGCTATGGCCAAAGAGCTAGGTTTGTCACATTTGGCAATGCCAACCAATGGCAATGCTGGCTCGGCTCTGGCTGCTTATGCAAGTCGAGTGGGGATACAAAGTACTGTTGTCTGCCCGGACGATACTCCTTCGATTAATATGGAAGAAACTCAGTTACAAGGGGCGCAAGTTTTCAAAGCTAATGGCTTGATCAATGATTGCGGGGCATGGGTTAAAGCGCAAGCAGAACAAGGAAAATGGTTTGATTTATCAACTTTGAAAGAGCCGTACCGGATTGAAGGCAAAAAGACCATGGGGTTGGAATTGGCGGCGCAAATGGGCTGGAGCTTGCCTGATGTCATATTCTATCCCACCGGCGGCGGCACCGGCTTGATCGGAATGTGCAAAGCATTTGAAGAATTGCTGGCTCTTGGCTGGTTGGAGCAAACCGATTTGCCGCGAATGATTGCCGTGCAGGCTGATGGTTGTGCGCCAATTGTGCGGGCCTATGAGCGTGGTGAGCGCTTTGCTGAGCCGTGGGTGGATTCTCATACATTCGCCGCTGGGATACGGGTTCCTGCAGCGGTAGGGGATTTTCTGATTTTGGACGGAGTTAGAAGCTCTGACGGCTTTGCAATTGCAGTCAGTGATGATGCTATCGAGCAGGCGCGGGTTATCATCGCCAAAGAGGAGGGCTTGCTGTTATGCCCCGAGGGCGCAGCAACTTATGCGGCATACTTACAGGCGAGGGCTGATGGCAAAGTAACCGCTGATGAAACCGCAGTATTGTTTAATTGCGCAACCGGCCTGAAATACCCGATGCCAAGTGCAGGACTTGCTCTTGACCTCAAGAATTATTAGAGTTTGAACCCAATTGAGCTCAAACTCTAAGTAACGATGGTTTATGGTTGTTTGCGGGTTCCCATAACTGGCGGTGCTACTTGTTGCGCCGGGGCCTTAGTGACGGGAGCTGCCGCTTTTGGAGTGGCGGCTTTGCGTGGATTATTGGTTGGGTCGCTGGCGTGGCGGCATTGACCTTCGAAAAAGGCTCCGTTTTCCATTGAAAGGGTGGAGTGAGTGATGTCACCTTCAACTCTGGCTGTGGCCGCCAATTGAATCTGCCGTCCGCGCAATTTTCCAATTACTTTGCCGCGAACGATTATGATGTCTGCTACTACTTCGCCTTTAATTACTGATTTTTCTCCAAGCGTAATGGCTGATGCACGAACATCCCCCTCAACTGTACCGTCTAATTGAATTTCTCCGTCAGAAGAAATAGAACCCGTTACAGCCAAGTCGCTGCTTAAAATAGACGGGGTGGTATGTTGGTTTGACATATTGGCTCCATTTGATTTTCGTGAGTTAGGTATAACAAGCGGTTTAAGCTTGGTTTCACTACCCTTTTTGTTGAACATAAAGTCCCGCCTTTAAGAAGTTTTCAGGATCGTAGATTTTTCCGTTGTGCCAGATCTCATAGTGAAGATGAACTCCGGTTGAGCGGCCACTAGAGCCCATAAGCCCGATTTTCTCACCTTCGGCAACCATTTGACCTCGTTTTACCAGTAATTTTGCCATATGCGCATACCGAGTGCGAAACCCAAGCCCGTGGTTGATTTCAACAAACCGACCATATCCAGATTTCCAACCGGCATAGACCACTTTACCTGCAGATGTTGCTCCGACAGGGGCCAAACGAAAGGCGCCAAAATCTTGCCCTGCATGCAGTGCTGGTTTGCCAGTGATAGGGTCGACACGGCTGCCGAATTTACTGGTTCGACGGTGTTCAGATAGGACAGGGGTGCCAAGCGGCGTAGTTCTTACTGAGCTTTCTAATTGTTTGATTTCGGTCATTCTGGCCGTAACCCGCATTACACGTTTTGCAAATTGGCTGTCTAAATCCAAAGCTTCTGCATAAACTTGAGCATCTGTCATCTCAATTAATGGGCCACCAACGTCTTTACTGTTCTGCGCTAATATTTCGTCAGCATTTAAGCCTGCAAATTGCAGAACTGCTCGTAGATTTTCAACACGTTCACCTGTTGATTCTTCAGTTTTGCGCAAAATCATATTTTGCTCATTTTTTAGCATTGCTAATCTGGCTAATGGCGGGCTGTCATTAGGGGTTTCAGCTGCTTTTAATGGGCGTGATTGCCGTGGCTCAGGGTCTTGAATTGCAGGGGTCATAATGATAGCTCCGCTTTTGGGCGGAGTTTTGAAATCGGCAGTTAGTGTTGGTGCGCTAACATGATTTAGTAGTAATTTTAGAGTTTCCAATCGTTGCTCAAATTCACTTGCTGCCGAAGAAAAGTCTGATGTTCTGCTTTCGAGCAAGGTTCTGGCTGAAGATTCTCTTGCTCTAGCTTCGGAGAGGAGTCGTTGAACTTTGGCTCGGCTTTCTTGTGCATGTAAGCTTTGGCTGGAGAAAAGGTGCCCGCTGGTAAACACGCTAACAGACGTGTAGCTGATCCAAAATAGCAAACCGCCAAGAGCTGCACATCCAAGTATCTGGGCTCGGGGAGTCAGTGAAATGTAACTGACCTTCCCTTCGCTTCTGTGATAGATCTGCCGTTCTGGAAAAACGTGATCTACCCACCTGCGTAATATATTCAGGTGCTGATTGCTCATTCTTGACTTTCAAACCCCTTTGTTCGGCCGCATACAACCGGATCGCAATGAGATATGCAATCCCTGAGCCACAGGTATTTGCATGAATGTTTCATATCGATCAAAAAAAACCAAGATATTCCGCTCAAAAGGCGAGCGATGGTGGAAAATACAAGTTATTCCAGAACCTTGCAACTAAATTTGTTAATTTTTACTTTTCCTTTGATTTTAAATTTTAATGCGTTTTTCTCAAAGTGGGACAAAGTTATGTGTATGGCCTACAAGTCTATCTAGTCTATATGAGCTTTTGGGCATTCATTTGGTTTTAGATTGCTCGCCATCGTCCATCAAGCCCCTGGCAGGCATCTATATGAATGTCACTAACTGTAAAGTTTCGACATAAAACTGCAGCATTTACCGGATCGACAATTGTCGGTGTGAAATCTAGGTTTATTGGCTGATAAAAACGAGGGGAAGCACCGGGGATAGCAGAAAATTTTCCATCTACCGTGACCAATTCAGAGATATGAACATACCCAATCCCGATTCCCTCAAACGCGATTAGTGCCCAGCGGCTATTATCAAGGCCATTAACTTCACCAATAATTTTGGTTTTTGTAGCTGGAGCCAACCGGCCAATGACTTTACTTGAGTCATGGGTTGGCGCTGTGCGTAATAATGCTCCCTTCCAGCTACGCCATTGTCCGGTGACAGGTTTGATCTGCCTTGGGGTCTGATTTAGGATGTGTAATCGTCGAACATTTGTTGCTTGGGTTTTAGTGTAACTTGAACCAGCTCTAAGCAAGGCAGTATTGCGCGAAGATCCTTGAGCCTTCCATTGAAAAGGCTCCGATGATGGATTGTTCAAGGTGCGCTGAATGTCACCATCTAAGATGGCTCGATCCCAATCAGATAAATCCCATGTCAAGGCGATCAATTTATTTTCACTATATTCAAAAAATCGCAAAGGAGGAGTCGCGGCCAAACGGATCAATGATGGCTCTGCAAAGGGTCTAGGTGGGACTTGCTGCGGTTTGAGCGGTGGAGTTTTCCTTTTATTTAGTGTTAGCCAGATTTTTGAGTCCGGCCTGAAAAGCTCAATCGCACCGCAACCTCCCAATGCAATAATAACAAAGCCAAGAACTACTATTTTTCCCCAAGATAGAGTCGTCACTTCATGCACGGTTTGCTCAAATCTTTTTAATAACTAAACAAAACTGTGCAACAAAAAGGATCATTAGTCATTTTACTTCCCCACCCGGGGGAAAAGTAGTTCTCATTTGGTTTTTTTTGATGAATTAAAGCCGCCTTTTATATTGGCAACCATCCACGCATATCCTGCATAAACAGCAGTGTTTTGTCGCAGATCTGATGGATCCACCTTGTCTAAGGTATCATTTGGTGTGTGGTGAATATCAAAATATTTCCATCCATTCTGCTTTAGGGTAATGGCCGGCACACCTGCCTCAAACAAGACGCTAACATCAGGGCCACCATTGGCAGTTCGCAAACCTTTGGTTACGCCAAGGCGCGCCAGCACGGCTTGAATACGGTCGGCTTTTGGTTCGTCTGACTTGGCAACTCCGGTGTCCATTCGCCAAACCTTTCCGGCTCCAAAATCAGATTCAGTTACCATCATGATCTGGTTTAGATCTGATTCTCGGGCTTTCAAATAGGCTCGTGCCCCCAGAAGTCCCGGCTCTTCGGCCCCAAAGAGTACAATGCGAATTGTTCTCTCTGGCTGGCCGTAATCCATAATAATTTTGGCCGCAGCGGTAACAATAGCCACTCCTGATCCATCATCTTGGGCGCCGGTGGAGTTATCCCAACTATCTAAATGGGCGCCAAGTAAAATAATTTCATCAGGAAATTTTGATCCTGTAATTTCAGCTATTACATTGCCAGATTGGACTTCGGGTAAGATACGTGATGTTTGGGTGAAATGAATGGTTAAGTCAGGTTTTAGGGTTACAAGGCGGGCCAATTGATCAGCATCTGGATTTGATAATGCAGCGGCTGGAATGCGCGGTGCATCGTCGCCATAGCTCGTACCGCCCGTATGTGGGCTTCGATTATCCTTGTCTGTACCAACAGAGCGCACTAAGAGCGCCACTGCGCCTCGTTTGGCAGCTTCATAAGCACCTTGCCAGCGCCGTGGCCCAGCTAAACGATATCCGGAACCATCTTGGGTTCGAACCATCGAGCCATCAATAAAAGCGATCTTTCCAACTAATGACCCTTCCTTTGCCGCGATTAAGGCTGAATAATCAGCAAATCGCACAACCGGGGCATTGATGCCGCCAATGGGGGTTCCGATGCTTTTGCCTAAGGCAGTTCCGATTAATGGTTGTGAATATGGTTCGCCTACTTCAATTGAGATACTTCCACGCTCCCAGCCAGTCATGGTGAAGGTTTCAACATGGACATTTGAAAATCCTAGACTGGTAAGCTTTTCAACAGCCCAATCGCGGGCGCGAGCCTCGGATCTTGTCCCGGCTAATCGTGGGCCGATTTCAGTGGTTAGGCTTTCGAGTATGCTCCAAGATAGATCGCTTTGTAGCGCTGTATCAATGAGTTCATTTGCCTGACTTTCTAATTGTTCAGCAATAGCTGGCTGTGCTGTTAAAGGGGCTATCAGGAAGAACCAAACTAATAAAATGCGAATCATAATTTACTCCAAAGCCAAATTTGGTTCCATATTGCCACATTCATCTAGCTAATCCAATGCAGTTTTATTGTAATGCGGCAGCAATGTCGCAGTCAGCATAAAATATGAAAGAATGTATGATCTGCACATTGCAGGCCAAGTTGCCGCGCAGTAGCCTTTGCAAAATTAGGTACGCTATTGGGAGGGGGCTGATGAAATTTTTGAAACGGTCTGGCATTGCACTTTTAGTATTGGCGGGATTAGGCGCCTGTTCACAAAGCGAAGATGTGGACAATTCTGTGTCTGATATAGTTGCTGCTGCCGAAAGAAAAAAACCGGAAGCATCAACTCCACTGCCGCGTGGAGAAGTGCCTACAGACTTTCAAGCCGAAGCTGTATCTCCAAATTTTGCCATGACAATTTCTGAAGATGGTCTGCGCGCTCGAATAGCTGAAATTTCTGATGATAAATACGAAGGACGTGCGCCGACAACTCCTGGCGGAATTGCGGCTAGTCAATGGGTTGCTGATGAAATGGCCCGTATTGGTTTGCAGCCTGCTAATAACGGTTCGTGGTTTCAGGAAACACCATTAATTGAATCAACGCTCAATGAAGAAACATCTCGTCTGGATTTTTTTACAAATGAACAACCGATTGAAATGAAGGCAACTGAGGACAAAGTGTTTTGGACAAAGCGTACGGACAAACACCTGTCTTTTGATCCAACCGAAACTGTGTTTGTCGGTTATGGTGTGGTTGCTCCTGAATATGGCTGGGATGATTATGCGGGCGTGGATGTAAAGGGAAAAACCGTAATCATGTTAATCAATGACCCCGGTTTTGCTAACCCACAAAGCGAATTGTTTAACGGCAAGGCCATGACTTATTATGGCCGTTGGACGTACAAATTTGAAGAAGCCGGTAGGCAAGGGGCGACTGCTGCGATAATTGTACATGAAACAGCTCCTGCCAGCTATCCGTGGGAGGTAGTATCTGGAAGTTGGTCTGGATCGCAGTATGATTTGGAACGATCAGGTGATGATGCGAAGCGCACCAAATTAGAGGGTTGGGTTTCCTTCGAAGGGGCAAAACGACTTTTTGCCGCTGCTGGTCTTGATTATGAAACCATGCGTGATGCGGCCGGTAATCCGGACTTTCATGCCAGAGTACTCGATACTGTAACTGTATCTGGGCAAGTTGACTCTACTGTAAAGCACCTCATTTCACGCAATGTTGCTGGAATGATCCCTGGCTCAAAAAGTCCCGATGAGTTTGTTTTTTATACGGCTCATTGGGATCATTTAGGCAAAAAGGAAGTTGCCGATGGGCAAGATGGTATCTTTAATAGCGCAGTGGACAATGCCACGGGGCTTGCGGGAATACTGACAATTGCTGATGCATTCGTGCGTCAGGAAACTGCGCCCGAACGGTCAATTTTGTTTTTAGCAGTAACCGCGGAGGAATCCGGTCTGTTAGGCTCAGCATATTTTGCTGCTAATCCGTTTGTGCCGCTAAAGCAGATCGTGGGCGGGATTAATATTGATGGAATGCTGCCGTCTGGAAGAAGTCGCGATTTAGAAGTTGTGGGTTTTGGCGCTTCTGAATTGGAAGATATTTTAAAGTCTAAGGCTGAACTGCATGGCAAGCACCTAATTGCCGATCAAAATCCTGAAGCTGGGTATTTCTACCGATCTGATCATATATCACTCGCAAAAAAAGGAGTGCCAATGATCTATAGTGGCGGTGGAATTGATTTGATCGAAGGCGGAAAGGCTGAGGGAATAAGGTTAGGAGAAGTGTATCGTTCAGATAATTATCACAAAGCTTCAGATGAATATAATGCAAATTGGGATATTGCCGGCATGGCTCAGGATTTGGATATTATGTATTTGCTGGGCGAGGAGTTATCGCACGCAGGAAACTGGCCTAATTGGTATGAAGGTAGTGAGTTCAAAGCGTTGCGTGACGCGATGATGAAAGAATAAGCGCTTAAGCCCATATTTAACGAAATTAAATTCTAAGCATTATACGATTTAGATGAGCAATAATAACTAACATTGTCATGAAAAGGGGCGCCGCTTAGAGGCAGCGATATTGATATGAAGTTACTTGGACGGATCAGCGGGTCGAGTTTTGCGATCTTTCTTTCATTTATATTGGCAACCATTTTGCTCGTTGTGATGGGGCTAAAAACGCCAGAGCGACTAAAACAGGTTCTGGATGCGGCTGAATGGGTAGAAAAATCAGTAACTGGGCTGGGCATTCCTACTGAATACAATAATTGGGTTCGTTTGTTTTTTGATGACGCCCAATTAACAATGATATTTTTTGTGATCGTTATCCGGGTGGTTTTAGCGCTGATTTCTGCCGCGATCAGAGGCCTTTTCCGCCGGACTTTGGATGGATTGATTTAGCAAGGGAACCCAAATGCAAGCTTTGGTATTAGTATCATTGGCTTGAGTTTGGCTTTGGCTAATTCTGCTGTTGTTTCCGGAAACTTGCCAGTGTGATAGTGATTGTCGGTTAATCGGCAAAGGTTGGAAATTCAGGTAGGCTTTCAACATCTTCACGTGAATGTTGGATGATTACTTTTGCATTCTTTTCTTTGGCTAAAGCTTCAAATTTATCCATGCTGGTCAAGGTTTGTTCAGGCGAAGTATTAAATGCTGGCACCCGGCGAAATTCCCGACTTTCAGGCATATGATATAGATCACCAGTTAGCAAAATATTGCCGGTGTTGGGCAGTTTTAGTAATAGCGACAAATGCCCCGGCGTGTGCCCTGGGGTGCGAACAATGGTGACGCTTCCGTCTCCGAATACGTCATAATCCTCAGAGATCAGAATTGGTGTTTTATTTTTTAGCTTTTCATAACTAGTCAATTGGGTAAGTCCAGTTTCAGGGCCGGCATTAAACATCCATTCATATTCAGTTGCATCAACAATCCATTTGGGCCCGCTTGCGAACAAATTGGCATTACCTGTGTGATCAAAGTGCGAATGAGACATGGCAAAAAAGGAAATGCTGGAAGGGTCAACTTCTAATTGCTCTAATTGGCTTGCTAACGTAACTGGTACGCTGACACGAAAAACACCATTGACGACGCCTTCGGGAGTTTGGGCAAGCTCATCGGGCAGCCCGGCATCCCACATCAGATCACCATTTTTATGTCGGATTAGGTAACAGCTATCAACAAATACTCGTGATTTTCCCGCAAATTCACCGCCTCTAGAAAACCCCGACAGATCAGAGATGTCAATTTCACCGCAAGACATGGTATATAGTTTTAGCGTTGGTTCTGTAGTTGTAGTCGGTGTTTTGGTTTCTTCTGAAGCCATCGCTTTAGTTTTTTCAGAACTATCCGTTTGAGTATTGGCGTCAGGAGCTTCAGCATTGCAGGCGGCTAAAACAAGTACAATTCCTGATGCGGCAATGGTTTTAAGCGACATGAGTTTTCTCCGAAATTAAAAGATAGTCTTTGGCATTGTGCTGGAGGCTGTCCTATATGGCAAGTGCGCCGTTTTTAAAGAAACCAGTTGAAAATAGCCTCTGATAATGGTGCAAATTCAGCAAACACCTTATCGGCTCCCAAGGTGGATACTTTTTGTTCGCTATATCCATGACCAAGTAAAAAACATCCAATGCCAGCGGCTCTGGCGCTTTGTAGATCAGTGATGCTGTCACCGATCATTAGGGAGTTTTCAGGGCTTGCCGGATAGGTGGCTTCGCGCACATGGGCTGCATCAGGCTTCTTTGCTGAGACAGTATCGGCACAAAATATACCATCAAAATACTGCGTTAGATCAAGGTTGTGCAAAATTGGTAAGCTCAATCTCTCTAGCTTGTTGGTGCAAATCGTGAGCCTTGCTCCTTGCTCCCGTAATTGGCGCAGGCAATTTACGGCGCCGGCAAAGGGTCGGGAGTTCTGTGTGCAGTTCTGCTCATAGTGCTTCAGAAATACTTGTAGCAGTGCTTCGATTTTTTGTTCATCTACTGGCAGGCTATGATGGTGGTGGGCCTCGACAAGAAGTGCTTTGGCTCCAAACCCTATTTTACTGCGGACAATAAAGGGCGGGGTATGGGGCAAATTAGCTTTCGTCATAGCAAAATTCATGCTTGCAGAAAGGTCTGGTGCCGTGTCAACTAGTGTTCCATCCAGATCAAAAGCAATGACCTTGCCGGAGAGAGAGTTTTCAAGAGTCATAAACAGACTTTCAATTGGCTGGAACCAGATGCAAGGTAGAGGTACAAGAACGGATATCGTAAACTGATTCCCGTCAATGGAAGCTGTCTCATAAAGGAATATTTCATGTCAAACCACCGCGCGGTAATTATTTTGGCGGCCGGACACGGATCTCGGATGAAATCAAAACTGCCCAAAGTTTTACATGAAGTAGGTGGGCGCTCAATGTTTGATTGGTTGGTTGCTTTGGCTAGAGATATAGGTGCGCAGCGCATTGCGGCCATTGTCGGTACGCAAACACCTATGGTGAAATCTCGGGCCGTTGATCTGCTGGGTGGTGGCGGTGTTGCGGTGCAAGAGCCGCAACTTGGCACCGGCCATGCCACGGGCTTTGCCAAAGACATAATGGATGGTTTTGATGGTGATGTGCTGGTGGTATTCGCCGATTCCCCCTTGATCACCAAAGAAACCATCGAGCAAGTATTTGCAGTGCTGCAAGATGGGGCAGCGGTTGCTGTTGTGGGGTTTGAACCTGATGAGCCCGGTGCCTATGGCCGGCTTGTGGAAGATGAGCACGGAAATTTGCAACGTATTGTTGAGGCCAAAGATGCTAGCGATGCAGAATTAGCAATTAGGCTGTGCAATTCTGGCGTGGTAGCGGTAAATAGTCGGCTATTATTTTCTCTGCTGGCCGAGGTTAAAAATGACAATGCCAACGGTGAATATTATTTGACGGATATTATTGCTATTGCCAGAAATAGGGGGTTAACCGCCAAAGCAATAAGAGCCACTCCTGAAGAAGTCTTGGGGGTGAATTCAAGGGTTGAATTGGCGAAGGCAGAGCAGGTTTTCCAATCCAGATCGCGGGAGCAGGCTCTCGAAAACGGTGTTTGCCTACTTGCCCCTGATAGCGTGCATTTTACGTTTGATACCGTGTTGGATGCGGACGTAGTGGTGGAGCCAAATGTGGTATTTGGCCCCGGAGTTATTGTGAAATCAGGGGCTATAATTCGGGCATTTTCGCACTTGGAAGGTGCGCGCATCGACGAAGATGTCGTTATTGGGCCTTATGCACGTATTCGTCCCGGAACTCGGGTTAAAGGAGGGGCGAAGGTAGGTAATTTTGTGGAAATTAAAAAGTCTACCATTCGCGAAGGCGCAAAAGTCAGCCATCTTTCTTATATTGGTGATGCCGATGTCGGGGCTAACGCCAATATCGGCGCGGGAACTATTACCTGTAATTATGATGGATTTGACAAATACAACACTCAAATAGGGGATGGAGCTTTTATTGGCTCCAATTCCTCCTTGGTTGCACCAGTAAAAATTGGTGATGGCGCATTTGTCGGATCGGGTAGTGTTATCACTAAGGATGTGTCAGCAGATGGTTTGGCTGTGGCTCGGGGGCGCCAAAAAGAGTTGACTAACTGGGCTAATGAATTTCGCAATAAAAAGGGTAACTCCTAAATTTTCATACTCAAGTAAAGGGAAGTAAAATGGATATGTCAGCCAAAGAACATGCCGCACGCTTTGCGTTGAGTTATGTTGAAAATGATATGATTTTAGGACTTGGATCAGGATCAACTGCTGAAATGTTTATTGAATATCTTGGTGCAGCTGTTGCAGATGGTTTAAGGGTTCGAGGTGTGCCGACATCGCGTCAAAGCGAGCAGGTCGCCATAACCTTTGGGGTGCCGCTAATTGAAGTCGAACAAGTTGATCATATCCATTTAACAATTGATGGAGCTGATGAAGTCGGGCCGGAGTTTGCGTTAATCAAAGGCGGTGGCGGTTGTTTGCTGCGCGAAAAAATCATCGCTAATGCTTCGGATTTGATGATTTGCATTGTTGATGAAAGCAAATTGGTTGAAGTTTTAGGGGAATACCCTTTGCCGGTTGAGGTCGATAAATTCGGTTTTACCATTACCGCTAAAAAGATTTTTGATGTTCTGGCTAAAGCCAGTGGTAATAATCCTGAAATTCGGCAGCGGATGAAAAAGGGCAGCGATAAACCTTTTATTACGGACGGCGGTAATTATATCTTTGATTGCGAGTGTTCGGTTTTACCGCGTGCGCGAGAAATTGCCAAACAGTTATCTGTTGTTCCTGGTGTGGTCGAGCATGGCTTGTTCATTGATATGGCTCGGGTTGTTATTGTCGGAACCGAAACCGGTGCCGATGTTTTGGAGATTTGAGCTTTATGTCGGAAGTTGAATTTGATCTTTTTGTCATTGGCGCCGGTTCCGGAGGCGTGCGCGCCGCCAGAATGTCTGCAAATTTTGGAGCTAAAGTCGGCATTGCCGAAGAATTTCGTATTGGCGGCACCTGTGTTATTCGCGGCTGCGTGCCTAAAAAATTATTGGTCTATGCGGCGCAATACGGCACCGGGTTTGAAGAGGCCAAGGGTTATGGATGGTCGGCGGACAATGTTCGTTTTTGCTGGGAAGGCTTGATCGAGGCCAAAGATGCTGAGATTGAACGACTGTCGGGGTTGTATCGCACAAACTTGCATAAATCCGGAGTAAAAATCTTTGAAGAGCGTGCTGAACTTCTTGGTGATGGCCGGGTTCAATTGATGAACTCAGGGCAAGTTATTCGTGCAAAAAAAATCTTAATTGCTACCGGTGGCACTCCGCGCAAATTAGGCTTTGCCGGAGAAGAATTAAGTATTTCATCAAATGAAGTTTTTAACTTGCAATCCTTGCCTAAGCAGATTTTGATTGCTGGTGGTGGTTATATTGCTTGTGAATTTGCTTCTATTTTTGCCGGGCTTGGCGTGCAAACCACTTTGGTTTACCGAAAAGATTTTATCTTGCGTGGCTTTGATATGGACTTGCGCAAGCATATTCAAACTGAGCTGATCGAGCAAGGTGTTCGTGTGATCACTAATGCCAGTGTGCATCAGATAGCAAAGCAAGGTGACCGTCTAGCGGTACAATTAGATACGGGTCAGCCGCTAACGGTTGATCAGGTGATGATGGCTTTGGGGCGTGTTGGTGCAGTTAAAGGGCTTGGGCTATCGCGCGCTGGCGTTAATAGAAATGACTTCGGTGCTATTGAGGTCGATGACTTTGGCCAGACCAGCGCTGCCGGTGTGTTTGCAGTTGGCGATGTTACCGATCGAATTAATTTAACTCCGGCAGCAATTCGTGAGGGAGCAGCGTTCGCTGATAGTGAGTTTGGCAATCGACGTCATAGTTTTGATCATAAGGATGTAGCGTGCGCTGTGTTTACGCAACCGCCAGCCGGGTCTGTGGGTTTGTCGGAAGAAGATGCCAGAAATCAATTTGGCAAAGTAGATATTTACGGTGAAGTTTTCCGTCCTATGCGCCATACCCTTTCGGGGAGATCTGAAAGTTATTTGATGAAATTGGTGGTGCGATCGTCTGATCAGGTGGTGATCGGGGTGCATTTGGTCTCAGATGCAGCACCAGAGATAATTCAAATTGCCGCCATCGCAGTCAAGGCTGGCCTAACCAAGCAGCAATGGGATGAAACCTGCGCCGTACACCCAACTGCGGCTGAAGAATTAGTGCTTATGCGTCAAAAAGTTGAGGACTATACTGGTAAATAAATGCGCAAAATTGCCTTCCTTACTAGCTCTAACATGGTTGAAGTCGGCCCAAATCAGCGTGAAGATGCGTATGAGCATGATTTGGAATTTGATCTATTTGCAAATGCTGCTGCACAGCTAGACATGCAGTTAGTTCCAATCATCTGGGATCGGTCCGGGACAAATTGGAGTGAATTTGATGCGGTGCTGGTCGGCACTACATGGGATTATGTGCAAAAAATAGATCAGTTCTTTGCGGTTTTGGCGGAAATCGATCGACAAAGCCGATTGTTTAACTCTCTAGCAATTATGCAGATGAACCGAAATAAGCAGTATCTATTGGATTTAGCTGTCAAAGGTGTGCCGACAATCCCAACTATCTGTCTACCTAGTATTACAGATTCAGCAATAGAGGCTGCGTTTGATAGTTTTGGTACACGGCAATTAGTTGTTAAGCCAAAAGTAGGGGCCGGCGCTTGGCGGCAGGTTTTATTGCAACGCGGTGATAAGCTCCCGGCAAAAGAAAATTTACCGCCTTTTGAAGTGTTCGTGCAGCCGTTCTTGTCGCAAATACAAGTAAAGGGGGAATTGTCCATGTTGTTCTATGACGGTGAATTTTCTCATGCAGTTCGTAAAACTCCTAAGTCTGGTGACTATAGGATACAGTCAATTTATGGAGGTAAGGAGGCTGTTGCGCAGCCTAATTGCAATGAGCTTGAATTAGGTAAATATGCACTGTCTACATTAGATGAGTTGCCGCTTTATGCGCGGGTCGATTTGATTCTAAGTGATGATGAACAGCCGCTTCTTATAGAGTTAGAGCTGATTGAACCATACCACTATGTCGAGCAGGGACCAAATTGCGGTTATATGATAATGGCAGCTATCGACCGAAGAATGGCGGTAAAATAGGCATCTGCCAAGTTTTACTGCGATAAAACAGATAGATAAAAGTAAATTCATATTTTTTTAATGGTAATCGGTAAACGTGTAAGTATCAGGAGCGTGTATCGGGGAAGATATGAAAACGCAAAAAAGCCAAACTGCAGGTGTTGAGCGGTTTTTTGAGGACAATGAAATTATTGTCAGCAAAACCGATGTCAAAGGGAAAATTACCTATTGTAATAATGTGTTTTTGAACATTGCAGGGTATGTTGAACAAGAGTGTCTGGGAAAACCTCATAGTATGATCAGGCACCCGGATATGCCTAGGGTTATATTTAAGTTATTGTGGGATAGTCTACAGGATAAAAACGAAATATTTGCCTATGTTAAGAACCGTTGTAAAAATGGTGACTACTATTGGGTGTATGCTCACGTCACCCCCAGTTACGATCACTCTGGCAAAGTTGTCGGCTACCACTCCAATCGCCGGGTTCCAGATACTAGGGTCATTCAAGAAGTTATTATTCCATTGTATGCGGCATTAAAGGCTGCCGAGGATCAGGCTGCTACGCGCAAGCTTGGTTTGGTTGCCTCGCAAAAAATGATTGCAGATATGTTGAGTGAACGCAGTCTGAAATACGATGAATGGGTTTTAACATTAGGAATTAAGGATCAACTTGCAGCGTAATGATAGTGTGAGTGCATATAAAAAGTCATATAAATAGGGCATTATCATGATTATCGGAAGTTCGAAAACCAAATTGCAAAAAATAGTTGATGTGTGTGAAGCAATTGCTGAAGGCGATTTTGAGGCGCGTATTCTTGACATTAACGATACTGGCTTGCTGGGTGATTTGATGCACACCATCAACCTGATGATTGATCGAACAGATGCTTATATGCGTGAATCCAAGGCGACATTGGAATATGTTAGTAGAAATCAGTATTTTCGCACGATTTCAGAGAAAGGCATGACCGGTAGCTTTTTGCAATCTTCGCAAACTATCAATGGAGCTATTGAATTCGTAAATCAGAAGAATAATGAATTTTTGAAGATGGGTGGTTCTTGCGAAAGTAAAATGAACGATGTTGTCGAAAGTATTTCACATTCAGTTGCTGATCTGGAGATGGCACAAGAATTACTTGATGATGCCTCTAAATCAGCCAGCGAGCAATCGGTAAGTGTGGCTGCGGGTGCTGAGCAGGCTTCAGCGAATATGACAGGGGTTGCAAGTGCTTCTGAACAGTTGAGCGGATCAATTGACGAGATCAGTCGTCAGGTCATTATGGCAACTGATATTACCGAGATCGCGGTAGAAAAAGCTAGGAATATGGGTGTGCATATTTCCTCTTTGACCGAAGTTTCCTCGAAAATTGCTGATGTGGTTGAGTTGATCAATGAAATTGCCGGTCAAACCAATTTGCTGGCTTTAAATGCGACAATTGAGTCAGCTAGGGCCGGGGAGGCCGGTAAAGGTTTTGCTGTTGTTGCGTCAGAGGTAAAAACTTTGGCAGCGCAAACCGAAACCGCAACCGCCGAGATTAGGTCTCGTATTGAGGATATTCAAAAAGCTACTGAGATGGCAGTAGGTGCTAATGAAGATATTGGTGGTGCCATTTCTCAAGTAAATGAAATATCAACGGCAATTGCTGCTGCCGTCGAGCAGCAAGGGGCTGCAACCAGGGAGATTTCTAGAAATGTACAAGAAGCAGCAGTTGGCACAACCGATGTAAGCTCCAGTATCAATCAGGTTAAAAAGACTACAGAAGAAGTCAGGCGCACTTCTGGCCAGATAGAAATTGCCTCCAGTGGTCTCAAGAGCGAAGGCAAGGAATTGCGCGAAATGCAAACTCAAATGTGTGAGTTTTTATCGCGTGCAGCTAAGGTTGGGTAATATAAGGTTTGCCTACAAAGCCGGTGGTTGGGTCTTTGTTGCAGCTTCTACTTTAGTGGGAAGTTTCCAGTCGCTATAGTGCTCCGCAATGCTTCGAAACAGGGCAATATTTTTTGACTTATAGTCTGTGCCAAATTCGTCAACTTCTAAAAATGATCGATGTGCAGCGTTTTTGGCAATCACGATCCCGGCTTTGGGATTAATGTAAATATACTGACCATAGACCCCAACAGCGAAAAACTCTCCGTCTGAGTTTTTGGGCAACCACCATTGATATCCATAATCAAACGGATCATCATAAATATCGTCTGGTGCTGATTTGGCTGTGGAAGCAATAACCCAGTCTTCTGGGATAAGCTGTATACCTTCAGCTGTGCGTCCCTTATTGCGCATTAACTCGCCAAATAATGCATAATCACGGGTTCGCATATTTAATCCGCCTAAAGCGAATGCATTGCCGTCGCTGTCGGTGGAATACCATGCATCTGCGCTGGCTCCGATTTTTGACCATAGATTTTCAACAAAATAGTCTTGTAGTGTCTGACCTGTGGCGCTGCGCAAAACCATGGAAATCACATGGGTGTCAATGGATACGTATTGACGCTTTACCCCGGCAGGGCGTGCGACTTTGGTTCTACTAGCTGCAAATTTATCTAAAGATCCCCCTAGTGCTAGAACCCGCCCCATCTTGTTGATGTCGGAATAAAAATCCAGATAGTCTTCGTTAAAATCCACGCCGCTGGCCATGTTCAGGACATTGCGCAATGTTGCTTTGTTATAGGCAGAGCGGCGCAACATCGGTACATAGGGAGTGACCGGGTCATCTATGCTGGAAATTTGTCCGCTTTCCAGCGCCAGCCCCGTTAGGGCTGAAACGAAAGATTTGGACATAGACCATGAAATGCGCAAATCATCCGGCCCTGTGCCTTGATAATAATCTTCGAATACAATGTTGCCATCTTTTACTACCACCAGCGCAGTGGTTTGTAATTCTTCAAGCATGTCGGTAACTGCAACTGATTTACCATTGAGGGAGGTATATGTCTCGTTTATCGGTTGTAAGGTTACTGGCCATTGATGAACTGGGCCGCTGCGGGGCAGGCGGGTTGCCGGAAGAACATCAATCATATGAGAAAAATTATAGACAATTTTTTCTTCATTAAACAGGGAGTTCACTTTCATCAAACGGGTAATTCTTTCCCGGTTGAAAAACAAACCTAAAGCCAGCGCTAGTATTAAAACGCCTGCCGCTATTTTATTGATATTTTTCATGCCCGGCTCCTGATTGATAACTGCCTATCAAATATGTACGCAAAATATATGATCTCTACAAGCGCGCTAGAATGTAGCGCTTTAACAGCTCAATTACATACGCAATATCCTTACGTTTTGTTCTGGGGTTTATGGTGCATAATCGCAGAACCATTTTCCCATTTGAACGGGTTGGTGCAATTACAGCTTCTCCAGATGCCATTATTTGTCGCACCGTGTCTGTAATTATAGCTTCTGCCTGTTCGGTGGAAAGGTTATCCAAGGCTTTGGCGGCAAAGGTTATGGTGCATAATTGTGCAGGCGAAGCGATACGCCAGAAATTAGAATCAAGTGCTAGGGTTTTTTCAGCATGCTTTGCCAGCATAAATCCACGATCAACTGCGGCGGAAAAATTCTCAAGTCCAAATACCTTTAGTGACATCCAGAATTTTAGGGCGCGAAATTCTCTGGTTAACTGTACGCCATAGTCACAGTAATTAACCTGTTGGGTGCTGGTGTCTCCATGATTGAAAATTTCCAAATACTCAGCGTCTATTTTAAAGGTATCTGCTAAAAACTGTTCATTTCTTACGAGGACACAACCGATTTCATAGGGCTGAAACATCCATTTATGTGGATCTATGGTTATGCTATCTGCTTGCTCTATTCCGTTTAATAAGTGGTGTTGACTTGGTGATAGGATAGCACCGCCGCCAAAAGCAGCATCTACGTGCAGCCACAGTCCCTCATGTTTGCAGAATTCTGCCAATTGCTTCAATGGATCAATAGCTCCAGTATTGGTAGTTCCCGCATTGGCTACTAGACAAAACGGAACCATTCCGCGCCTGCGATCATCATAAATTCGATCGACTAGGGCCGTCATCTCGATGCGTCCTAGTTCATCCGATGGAATTTTGCGGGCCTGATAAGGTTGAAACCCCAAAATTGCTAAGTCCTTGCGTACTGATGAGTGAGTTTGATCGGAAAAGTAAATTGTTGCATTGGTAATGTTGCCACGTAATTTGACATGGCGAGCTACAGCCATTGCTGTCAAATTGGCCATTGATCCACCGCTTACAAACAATCCGCCAGATCCAGTGTCAAAGCTGAACATTTGCTTTAGCCAGTCAATGACCTTGCTTTCAATGGCAGCAATTCCCGATGGCCCAAGCCAAGCGCCAGCAAAGATATTATAGGACGAAGCAATCATATCGCCCATAGCCGAGGCAAAATTACCCGGCCCTGGAACAAAAGCCAGATATTTTGGGTGTGTGATATTCATAGTGTCATTTAAGGCATGAGATTGTAGCTCCTTTAGCACATCCAATGGGTCAGAACTGTTTTGCGGCGGCGGTTCTTGCAACCAGTCTTGCAGCATTTTAGGATCCGATTTGCGACCGACAGGTGCTAATGGAAGCGCATCATAATGGTCAATAACCATATCGATTGCTGCTTGGGAAAATTTGCGCATTTCTTCTTTGGTTAGCGAAAGTGTTGGGTTGTCAGCAGTCATAGTGTTCCATATCAATAAAGTCACAAACGTTACTATATGGCAGCTGTGATCGAGTGGAAATGCGACATTTTTACTGAAAATATAGCCAAAACAGCGCTGCAAAGCTGCTAACAGAGTCTTAAATTTATCACTTGTTTCCCAAAAACTTACTTTTGGGATTTGTTTTTTTGAAGAAAAATAATTTTTTTTTGAACTCTAGTTCGAAGATATCAGGCGGTTTTTGGGTGAATTAGTTACCAAAAAAAATAAATTGATCTTTGAGAAATCAAAAAAGATCAGTGGTTTGAAATAGGAAGTATCAGTGTTGTTAAGGCTAGTAAACAAAGGGTTTAACTCTTTGGCTTAGGTAAGAGTTAGGTATGTTTTTCTACGTTAACCTAGCGGAAACCCCATTGTAGAAAAATACATCGGCAAAAGAAATTTGCATTGGTGAAACGCGCTTGCCTTGGCTTGCAAAGATGAGTGGAGCAGCGCGAGATAACGGGGAGAGCGTCATGGCGTTCACAGAAGTTGAAGTCGCAGAAGCGCACGCAGCTATTGAGGCTGGGCCGAGCGGCGATGAATTAAATAAGCTTGGGCTGATCTATTCAACCGGAGATGGACCAACATTGGATTATGTTGAAGCACATAAATGGTTCAATCTGGCGGCATTTAAGGGTTGTCAGTCGGCCAAGAATTATCGTGCTGAGTTGGCAAGTGAAATGAGTGCCGAAGAAATTGCTGAGGCCCAGCGGGCGGCGCGACAATGGCTGCACGGCAACGCTTGAGTTGGTTGTTAGCCTTGGTGCGGATATATTCTGCCAGAGGCAGATATATACTGTTTGATCCAATCCGATAGATATCACAAATGCTGTGTGCAGGTGTAGACCTGTCTATTTGATTGTCCGTATTCATATGAAGGCGGGCACCGGGGGGTTAAGCGTGGCGGTGTAATTTCACTGCTCTTACCATGTGACCCTGGTTTGCTTTGGCGACTTGGTAGAAATTTTGGCCCCCGTAGAAGTGCGCAAAAAGCCGGAATTGAATATGATTATTGGATGGCCAGATAACACATCAACTCAATCGGGAACCTTGTGGCTTTTTTACGATATTATTTTCCAAAACGACAGGAAATTTGGTGGTCACTTAGAATTCCTAGTACAGATGCAAACCTGATTTACGCGATAAATATAACGGTGTAATGCTGCAATGTGTCATCACTTTGCGATAATGGTAGCATCTCTTAGCGATATGGAACTAGGTTATAGGTCAGAGCAAAATTAATGGGCAGTGCGTCGCGAATATATTGCTGCATAAATATGTTGATGTCACCGATGGTAGAGCGCGGAACATAGATTACATCGCCGCGCTGCAATGGTGTCATATCGGTCATAGCGCGCTCATTTAGCAGGGATTTTAAGTTGATGATCTTCATCATCGGAGCACCGTTGGGGTGCCTGCGCACTAAAACCACACGCTTAGTTTTTGCTACATCGGTAAAGCCGCCGGCAATGAATATTGCTTCTAATGTACCTATCTGTCCCGGAAGCTCAAAAATTCCAGGTTGATTTACTTCGCCACCAACAAAAATGCGTTGGGATCCGTAAGATAACGGGGCTAATTCAAGTTTGGGATCGATCAATTGGCTACTAAGTGCATGACTTAGTCGTTGCTCCAATTGTTCAACGGTTAAATTAGCGGCCATAACTGGTTGTGCCAAGGGCATTACAACTCGTCCGTCCGGTCCGACAATCAAAGTCTGGTTCAGCTCAGGAGCTGAATACACAAAAACATTTAACTGATCTCCGGGTAATAGCCGGTAGATAGGGTCAGAGTTCACCCAAGTTTGAAATTGACTGGGTTGGAAACTATTGCGTCGCAATCCGGAATCTGGGGTAGTAGCTGGATATCCGCCATTTCTCATTGAATTTGGCGAATTCCAATTATAACGGGGATCACCGTTGGATACGGTTTCGACACAAGCAGATAGTCCAAGCAGAGAAAAACCCGCGAAAATGAGATATTTAGCTAATTTCAACATTAAAGACTCAAATAAAAGTGCCAAAAGGTAAAGGTTAATAAAATTGGTTAGGAATTGTTAAACAGAGCGCGTGAAATAATAGCACTAATACGAATCTTGTCGGGTGGAAACAAAATCCATGCATAATGCTGGACCAACATCATATACAGGCTCAGAGGGCCATTTACATGACCAGCATAAAGGGCAGGTGGCATATGGCTCAGCTTATGGGGCTCCTGAAACTGGATGGGATAGGGTGGCCTCGCTTTCTATGTTTGATCTAATAGGGCAGTTATGGCGGCAATTGCCAACTATGATTCTAGTGTTTGTCGTAATTTTTGCGGCAGCCATGTTCGGTGTGATGAACTTGAAGAAGGAATATACATCGCAAGGGCGAATTTTGGTGCAGTTCGGTGAAGAGTACATCTATAACCCAATTATTGGAACCGCCGGTCAGGGGACAGCTTATAGCACCGATCAAATGATTCAGGCTGAAGTAGGTTTTTTTAATGCGGCAATTCTAAAACAAAGAGTACTTAGCCAGATCGGCTTGCGCAAACTATTCCCGACTTTGGCGGCTAAATATGAAATGGATCCGTCCGTCCGCTCTCAGGTTATGGGGCAGGCCATTGAGAGTATAACAAAAAACTTAGGTGCGTATACCGCGCCCAATCAGCCTTTAATCTCAGTTAGTTACCGGCATAAAGATCCAAAAATTGCGGCACAAGTTCTAAGCGCTATTATTGATGAATATCTAGAATACAGGCGAGAAGTACTAGTAAATAGCGGTAATGAACGTTTTGGCCGGGAACGACAAACAACCGAAGAGAAACTTGCTGCAATAAATACCGAGCTTGCGTTGTTCCTTAACAAAAATGGAATTGGCGACTTTTTAGCGGAACGAACTGCCGCCGGGGTTCGCTTCGCAAGCTTGACGGATCAATTACTGGCAGCCAATGCGCGCCTGCGTGAAATTGATGCTGGAGTTCTGGCGCGGGAAAACCGGATGCAGTCAGTGCCTCAGGAAATTTTGCAATACACTGATGATGCATCTTCAGGTGAATTAGCAAATTTAAAAATAGAACGAGAGCAATTATTGTCCCGTTACCGTCCTGGTTCAAAGCCGGTATTGGCTATAGATGTTAACATTAAGCGGCTTGAACGTTTTATTGCTGAGGGGAGAAACAAAAACCTTGGGGTTAAGCGTACAGGTGTGAATTTAGTGCACCAAACTTTGCAATCTGAGAAGTTATCGTTAGAATCAGAAAGACAATCAATTCGTGAGAGAATTTCTGTAATTACTGCGCAAATCAACCAAGTGCGACGGAAACAGCAAAAATTGCAGGCCATATTTCCAGAATATCAGCGACTTTCTGGAAAGGTTGAAGTGTTGCAAGCAGCAGTTCGCCAGTTTTCAACTCGTGAGGAAGAATTTAAGGCCCGGCGCAATTTAGCTGAAGAGGCATCAAACAATATTCGGGTGATTGAGCAGCCGACAGTCCCATTTGATGGTAAATCAATGAAGCGTCCAGCGACAATTCTTGCGTTTTTATTCGCAGGGTTTACATCTCTAATGATCGGCCTTGCGATTGTATTTTCAAGGCTGTCTAAATCCTCTAGGTACAACCAAACCCCACCGCCATACCACCCACCGGCACCACCGGCACCACCGGCGCACCATAATACATATGGGGGGGATTCTGGTAGTGGTTATAACCCACCTTCGGCCCCACAATCATCAGGCGCCGCGCAAACAAACGCGCCGGCAACTAATGCTCATCCTAAGCAAACAGCAGGTTTTGCGCAGCCATCGTCACCTGTTCGTGTCGTATCTCCTGACCCAATTGCGCCAGCCAGAGGAAACCCGCTAGGCACCACATCTGGTGGCTTACCTATTTTAGCTAATATTGAACGAAAAACTGGGCCTAAGGTATAACATTTTTGTTCATATAAGTCCTATCGCGCACAGGGCCGGTGTTGATTAACGTCATATTAGAGTCGTCCACATCTCGTTAACCGTAAAAAGGGTATTGTTAATTCTTGGGATTCGGAACTATGGATGATGTTTGACTTGACCGAAGAATTGCAAAGTTTGGTTCATTTATATCGGACGCGCGCCGACCGCAGGCGCGGTGCTGCGATTGCTTTTGTTGGGGTGCGTAGCGGGGTAGGGGTTTCCACCTGTGCCAGAGCATTTTCTCGATTGGTGGCACCAAATTCCACTAAGGGTGTCTGGCTATTTGATCTTGATTTTTACGCCAATGGTCAATTTGCAACATTTTCAAGCGTAGAGGCTAAAACATTGTATGGAACTATTGGTTCACCAATGGATCCGACCTTAAAAATGCAGCCATTTTGGAGTGTGTCGCCATTACTGGTTCGCAATGACGGTAAAAAAGTTTCATCGGCTTGGTATCTGGCAATTCACCAAATTGGATTACACCGATTATTTGTCTCAAGGTTTCGTGTCGAGGGTCTAAATAAAGGACAAAGTGTTCATGTGCTTGGAGCGCCGGATTATTGGCAGAGAGTACGAGATGCAATTGATCTGGCGGTGATTGATGTGCCGGCATTTGATCGTTCACGAACTATTTTAGCATTGGCGCCAGATTTGGATGGCGTAGTTCTTGTCGCTGAACAAGGAGACGATGCAAATGAATTATATAGGCTACAGCAAGAAATTGAACTGGCAGGTGGGTCTTGCCTAGGGGTGATTCTAAATGCTGGCCAGCAACGATTTGAACCTCCGAATTTTAACACACAAATTTGATCCTTATGTTCAACCAAACAGCACCTTCTGTTTTGACACTGCCAAAATTTGGTCGGCGGGTTGAAGTTGTTTTGTTATTAATTGCAATGTTTTTATTTTCAGGTGGGTTATTGGGCCCACTTTTGGTGCCGGAACCGACAGCAGAGGGATCTCCATTACTCAGATCATTATTTTACCCTGTATATGCTTTGACGTTTTTGCTTATGCTGCTTCGACCATGGTCAACGGCAAATGCGTTAGGGCGGTGTTTGCTTTTGTTGATTCCAGTTGGATTGGCATTAGCGTCCATTGGCTGGTCTATTGATCCTGATGCTACGCTTAGAAAGGCTGTTGCGTTATTGATGACGACATTATTTGCCATTTATGTGGCATCGCGGTTTGATTGGGTTGAGTTTATCGAGCTATTTGCAGCTTTGTTTCTTATTCTAGCCTTACTTAGCATATTTAGTGCCCTGTTTTTGCCTGATATAGGTATTATGAGCGAAGTCCATCCAGGCGCTTGGTCCGGCATATATTGGGAAAAAAATCAGTTTGGCATGAATATGGCTAAGGGCGCGCATTTAGCGGCTTGCGCCATGATATTTCAACCCAAAAGACGATGGTTTTGGGGAGCGGCTTTTATTTTGATTTTTATACTGGTGCTTTTATCTACCTCAATGACTTCTTTGGTAGCCTTATTGTTAGCGGTTATTGGGATGCTCGGTATTTATTTAATCCGTTTGGGGCCGCAAGTTGCATTTCCTCTTCTATATATTTCTATCGTATTGGGAGTAGGTATGTTTTTGGCTGTGGAACTTTATCCAGAATTTATGTTTTCGCTAATTGGCCGTGAACCTACATTGACCGGTAGAACCGATATTTGGGTTGCCTTGTTTGATCAAATTCGTCATCGCCCTTGGCTAGGTCATGGTTATGCGGTTTTCTGGCTTGATGATACTGGCCCTGCTTATTGGGTGCGCCAGCAAGCTCAATGGATGGTGCCAACCGCGCATAATGGCTGGTTGGAAACTTGGCTATCTATTGGTCTTGTTGGAGTGATTAGCTTTGCTTTAGCATATGTTACAGCGCTGTTTTTGGCCGTACGTGGATTGCTTCGTGGAAAAATTGCATATTGGGCGTTAGTTTCTACATTGGTTTTTTTACTGTTTTCCATGTCGGAAAGTAATATTTTGCAGCAAAATAATTTAGGTTGGGTTTTGTTTGCTGCAACTGCGGCTAAATTATTCGGAGCCAGACCTTTAGCCTTCGGATCTAAGTACCGACGCCCCATAAAATTTGGGCTCAAAACCCTTGAACCACAACAGTTTCCCCAACCCCTGAGCGGCTCGGTCGGTAATTTCGGCCCGGTTAGGAATCCTGAGCAGCCAAAACGGTATTGACAAAACACTATAAACAATCGCTTGCGCTAGGCCGATGATCATCCAATAGCCAACGGCAAATAGTTTGCGCTGTTGCCATGCGGTTTGGGTTGGCCCCTGACCAAATGAAAATGCCCTGATGAAGTTATAGCGCAATGTAGCTCGTTCATTTGGCACTTCTTCAAAAACTAAAGCAGATGCCGCCCATGCGAATACTGCACCAGCCTGTTCAACTCGGCAATAAAGCTCACAATCCTCACCGCCAATTTCATTGGTAGCAGGGTTGAACACCAAATCTTCTCGAAAAAATCGCCTTCGGTTAAACAAGGAATTACCACACCCATAAAAATGCTTGATAACTCCGGATTCCGTCGGGCCCGAATTGCTAAATGAACGCTCAATATATTGCTTGTGAGGCACATTGCCTTGCACACGTCCTTGCACTGGTCCAAAAACAATGTCGGCATTAGTTTGTTCTTGAACTTTGATAATATCATGTAACCAATGAGGAGTTGCGAACTGATCGTCATCCAAAAAAGCAATTAGATCCCCTTGCGCTAATTTCAATGCCGCATTGCGAGCATTGGCTACACCGGGGCTTGGTTCATGACCGTATACTACCTGCCAGTGTGGATTGGATTGAATTAGCTCGGCAATTATTTGTTTTGCTGAGGCTTTTGGGTCATTATCCAATACAATAATTTCAACTTTTGCAGTTATATTCTTTTGGTCTAGCACGCTATTTACTGTGTGCAGAATACGCTCCGGCCGACAAAATGTTGGGATTACTACTGAAATATTTGGTTTCATTTTGCGGCCTCAACATTGATTTTTCTATAAACTTCAGAGACAGTACCTATCGTAAAGTTGGCGTTTTTTGCAGATTTTATGACCTTCTGCAAAGCCAAAGGGCTGCACCCCCAATTGCTATAATTTTCACGTACATCATGGGTGAAAAAAATCAACCAACCGGGTTTGTAGCGCAGTTTGTCTAAAAATGATGATGCATAACCCATATCACTCTCACCACCTTCTAAAGGTACGGCGTGCAATTGGTTCGAATCTGATCCGCTGCAATTGATGCCGGGCTGTACGCCGCGCAATGTGGCATAGCGGCCAGCTAAGGCATTTTTGGCGGTAAAAGATACGTCCCCGAATGGAAACGCAAAGGCATTGGATGCGGCAATTCCCATTCGGGAAAGCTGTTCTTGGTTTTCAATTACATCTCTTTGCACTGCGGATAATGAACTGGCGGCGCAGTCAATATGATTTTTGGTGTGGCAGCCAATTTCATGGCCGGCGTGAGAAAGGCGCAACAAGTCTTTTCGTTCGAACAATTGGCCAAAATGATTACTGGTTCCCATTTGTCCAGCGCAGGCGTAATAGGTTGCGCGTAAATTCTGATCTTCTAGCGCCTTGGCACCGGCTATGGCGCTAGATTTTGGAAAATCATCAAATGAAAAACTGACATAGCGTCCTTGGAAAGCGGGCAGGGGCTTGCGGTCAGTAAGCCTGGTTAACCGACGGCGTATTTTTCCTTTAAGACTCACGTCTGGCATATATGGCGCGTTCATACCAGTGTCTCCGCGTACCAACCTGCTCGCCATAATTTTAAGGCAAAAATTCTAATTTTCATTGGTACCAAATGCCAGGGGTCGCGAGCTAGTGCCGATAATACAGGGCGCAATAGCTTTAATCCCGGAATGCGGCGAGCAAGCTTTGCTGTTCGATAACTTGGTAGTTGCTGTGCTAAATCAGGATGGCGAGCAGCAAATCTTGCATAATTTCCAGCGGATTCACGGTATCTGCGAACCAGTGTTTCTGCGCTTTCTAGACCTAAATGCAATGCGGGGTTATCGATATGAATTATCGGGTAATGTTCTGCAGCTCTCGCGGCCCATTCCACATCCTCCCATCCCCAGCCGATAAACCCGGTATCAAATGGACAAGTTGATAATACATCTTTGCGCACTAGCAGGTTAGACGAGCATACATGTTTTGCTGGCAACAAGTTGCGTTGTGCGGCTGGAAGGCAATCAGATCCGGCAGATAAAGCTCTGTGCAGATCAAATTTATGGTCAATTGTTTCTTGTGCAACGGAAAAACCTCCAAAGACAATTGCTACATTGTTTTGTTTGATTTGCTCAATATAGGTTTGCAAGAAAGTTTCTTTATCTGGCATCATGTCAGCATCTAAGAACAGCACATAATCTGCGTGCGCGGCTTGTTCAAGATGATTGCGCGCTGCGCTTCGTCCCATATTCTGGTTTGCGATTAACAGGCGCACGGGCATATTGGCAGATTGTATAGCGTGTGTAACCTTTTGGGTTAGTCTACCATCAAGGCTGCCATCATCATACAAAACTAATTCAACCTGCTTAGTGTTTTGGTTTGATAGTGCTTCAATTAGGGGCGTTGGATCATCACAAAAATATGGAACTAGAATCGAAATAATGGTGTTGCCATCTGTTGTTTTATGGTTCTTGACAGTAGTTATTTGCAGTTTTTTTTCTCGCCTCATCCTTTGGCCTCCAAAGGGGTTTTGGTGATTTTAGAAAATCGCTCCAAAATCATTTCTCTGCATTCGGCAAGATTAAGCCCCCAAGCTGCGGCGCCATAAACCAAAGCGCCGAATCCCGCCATAATTAATAATTTGGCAAAGTCGGGCATTGCTGCTGGTATGGGCAGTATTAGCACGGCCGCTGCCATGACAATGCAGGCCAATCCCGTTTTTATGGTTTCAACAAATGGCAAAGGCAGGTTAAAATAGTGTCGGCCAATGATTGCAGTCATTACCATGCCAACGGCATAGGCGATGATGGTAGCTACTACGGCTCCTACCAGTCCCATGATCGGAAGAAGCAAAAAATTCAAAGCAATGTTTAACACCGCAGGAACTGCCGTAATCCAGACCATGATCCCGGTTCGTTTGGACAAGGTAAATGCCACCACAAGATAATAAGTGGTTATGCCATTCATCAAGCCGGCCAAGGTTATCCACGGTATGATTGCGGCGGCACCTTCGCGAAACTCAGGCCCCGTCATCACATTAGCCAATGGTGTTGCTACAAGTGCGATGCCTGTCGCAGCGGGAAACGTTAGCAAGGCCATTATGGAGAATGACTTTCTAGCCATATCCTTGGCTTTTTCGGCGTTTCCTAATTCTAATGCTGCGACCAGCAAAGGGCCGGCGGCCATTCCAGCCCAAACAAATAAAATATCCAATCCGCGATTGGCCGTGCCATATCCGGCGGCATAAATACCTACCTGTCCATTGCCAAGTAAAGCTGAGATTACAAACCGATCTCCTGCTTGCAGCACATAGCTTAAGACCAAAGAAAGAGAGAGCGGCATGCCATAGACAAAAAACTGTTTAAGTTCCTCAACAGAAGCTCGGCCACCTTTGGCTCGCAGCAGCATTCTTGGGAAATCAAACAAAAGCGCAATTATTGTTGCTATTGCAACGCCAGCAAACGGGCCAGCCGCTTTTAGCGGGGTGGCATAGACAATGGCGATCCCAAAGCCAAACCCCGCCATCACGCTAAAAAATTCGATTACCGAATAGCGTGTAACTTCACGGGCAGCTTTGCGAGCTTCTTGTGACAGGATAAGGAAGCTGCGCAATAGCATAGATGTTAGTGCAAAACTCAATACTGTTTTTAATTCAACAGAAAACGCAACAAGAAAGATAATAGTAAACCCGACAATGCCGGTGATAATCACGCCAATTGTCAAAAACTTAAATGCTGTTGCCAAATGATCCGCCAGCCGATTGTCAGCCTCTGCTCTGACATAAGATCTGGCAACTGCGGCTTCAATCCATGTGAAACACAAGGAATGGGTGATTACCACGACAGAAAACACAAGGCTGTAAAGGCCGAATTGCTCTGGACTTAGCAGCCTCGTCAGCAGAAATATGCCCCCAAAACCAGCAATGGCCTGCGCAATATTTAGCGGCAAATATCCGATTAAATGGCGCCAAAGCATTTTGTTTTCCTCAAAATTTTTATCTGTCTCTCAGCTTACAGCCAATCCACTAATTTGCGGTGAAGCTATAATTATCTGTTTTTCAACGGGTGTTTTGTGAGTCGCCTAACAGGCATGGTGCGGTTTTAAGCATGATCCACAAATCAAACCAAAAATCAGCACGATCAATATATTCGACATCAAGACGAACCCGCTTCCGCACATCTTCAGCGTTGTGTAGCGGCCCTCGTGAACCATTGACTTGTGCCCATCCTGTAAGTCCGGGCTTTACCCGGTGCCTATGGGCGTATTCGGCAACTAACAGCCGACTTTCCACGTCTCCGGTATGCATATCAATAGCGTGGGGGCGGGGGCCAACCAAGGACATGTTGCCTAGTAAAACATTCACCAATTGTGGCAATTCATCTAATGAGGTTCGGCGAATGAAGCGCCCAACAGCAGTGATGCGGTCATCATTATCGGTAACTTGCTGCATTGGGCCATCGTCTTGTTCGGTACGCATGGAGCGAAATTTGAAGACTTCAATTGTTTGGTTGTTAAACCCGTGGCGTTTTTGACGAAACAATATCGGCCCTTTGGATGTTAGTTTAATAGTAATTGCAATAATGGCCATGACCGGAGCAAATGCCACCAGCATTAAACTAGCAAAAAACAAGTCTTGTGCGCGTTTGGCAAAAGTGCGTAGTTCACTGCGTGGCCCTCCAGAAACATACGCCATAGGCGCATGAGCTATTTCTGCCAGTGTAGTTTTTTGGGGATTAAAGCCATCCATATCTACGAATAGTACCAAGTCTTGTGGTAGCGCGCGCAGACGATCGATCATAGCACGAACTCTGGCAGTAGCCGTTGAGGTAACCGTGATTATTATGCGGTCAATACTAGGTAAATGTGTCCAATTCAGCAGATCCTCAATACTGCCTAAAACCGGAATTTCAGCAATTTGTTTAGGCGCTCTTGCTGCGCGTTCTTCGAAAATTCCTGCGACATTTAATTCCCCTGTTTTTGCGTTCTGCTCGATAAGTTTTTGCGCATTTTCTGTGGCCCCGATCATGACCACATTGGTGGCTAATGCACCGGATCTGGTCCATGACGAAATTAGTGCCATATATGTTGCATGCAGGATTAGAACAATAATTGCCAGTGCAGCCAAAGCGGCAAGCAAAGCAACCAGTTCACGGGCCGGCATCTGCCCCCAAAGTGCCAGCAATGCAATACCTACTGCACCAGTTAACAGACCGATGAAGGTTTTCCCCCAATGCAAGAGCATAGTTTCTTTGTGTGCAAACCGATAGGCACCAAAAACAAACAAGCTTACAGCTATGAGCAATGGAACCAGAATAAATGGGGCGCTAACTGCAAATGGAGCCGCGCCTAATGACATTGATGAAACACTGGAAAAAGCAAATAAAGACCCTGATATTAGCACAATAATATCAATGCCTTGAAACGCACGTAGTGCTAGGGTTTTGGCTATTTTAGATGAACGTGGAGGCAAAGCTGACACCGGGCCGGACTTAGGCTCTTGTTCTGCCGTCACCTCATGCGTTAAAAGCGTCCGTGCTGGCGCAGCCTGTCTAGAGTTTTGTGGCGTTTTTTTCTGATGTTCGCTATCAATATGGTGATCAGAGTTAAATTGAGCTGTGCTTGCCATGATCGTTTTCCGACTCTTTGATTAGGTAACACAATCTAGCTAAACTTGCCCAACAGCCGGTTAAGCAGCATACTTAATTTTAGGTAAAGTGCTTGAGTCTTTTATCATTATTGCCCCCCGACAAGGCCGGTAGAGGGTGGAGGTGGTCGCTTAAAGGCTAAATATAGATGAAGTGCCTACTTCTATTTCTTTTATCAATTCCAGTATATTCATGCTTTTTTTTGATAGAAATTATAAAATCAACAAACTGCATATTTATAAAAAAAACCGCTTGAAATCCTTTATCTTAGCGGCTATCCCCGTCCGCGGAGAGGTGGCCGAGTGGTCGAAGGCGCTCCCCTGCTAAGGGAGTAGGCGGTGCTCCCGTCTCGAGGGTTCGAATCCCTTCCTCTCCGCCAGTTTTCCTTGCACTATTGCGACGGCAAGCCTCGCTATTTGAGCGCGTAGCTGCGCGTTCGAGCTACGTTCTGAACGCTCCGCTACTTGCCTTCATCTTTCAAATGATAAATCATATGCATCGTAAATAGCCCCGACATTGCGGGGGTTAGCAGGTTTGCTGTGTTCCAAGGCCACGAATAGGTGGGGTATTCCAGGGTGTCTTAGGCATTAGTCTCTGTTGGGTTTTTTGCGGAGATCGGGTATTCAGTATAGTCTATTTACAGGGAAATGCTTTTTATAGTTGCTGTAATTGTTATTTTTTCAATAACTTACAGGGAGTTTCCCTAAGAAACATAACAGAGTATCATTCCAAAGTCACGATACACAAAAATTTGCTTACCCGATAAAGTAATGTATTGGTTACATATGGTCACGGGTTCTTCTCATACGGTAAACCTACGCATTGCGATTGACCGCAATAGTTCGTTGTCCTTGCAGGAGCAAATTCGTTGCAAGATTATTGACGATATTGCCTTAGGAATTTTGGTGGCAGGTACGCGCATGCCATCAAGCAGACAATTAGGCCGCGACCTCGGTGTCTCAAGAAATACCATCATCATGGCCTATGAGCGACTGGTGTCCGATGGCCATTTAATCAGTAAAGATCGGCGTGGCTTGTTTGTTCGTGAGGGCATGTTTGGGCGTGACCTTGGCGCAATACAGGTCACCGGCCCCAAACAAAATTTAAACCATTCTGCATGGCGCGCACGCCTTGCTCCGGCGGCCTTGCCGCGCTTGTCCTCAGTTCTACCTCCAGATTGGGACCAATACCCGTTTCCGCTGGTTGACGGCCCTTTTGATCGCTCATTATTTCCGGTGGCGCAATGGCGAGAAGCTAGCCGCCGCGCGCTTTCGGTTCAAGAGATTAACATCTGGACTCGTAATGCCGGTGATGCCGACGACCCAATGTTAGTAGATGAATTAAGACGCAAGGTTTTGCCGTTAAATGGCATTAGCGTACAGTCCGAAGAGGTTTTGGTAACCACGGGCGCGCAACAAGCTTTGAGCCTTGTATGCGACCTGTTGGTGCATGATGGCATGCGCGTGGTTATGGAAAACCCCTGTCATCCTGAACTGCGAATGCTGCTGCAAAAAAAGAAAGTCCAAATCACGTCGCTTGATGTGGATGAAAACGGCATGCAACTCAGTGCCGAGGTGATACAGGCCGCCGATATTGTTTTTATTTCGCCGGGTCGTCAGCGTCCTACTGGTGCCACCTTGAGTGAGGATCGTCGGGCTTTACTCTTACAGATTGCAGTGCAATCAGGGAAAATCATTATAGAAGATGATTGTCAATGGGAAACCAGCTTGAGCACCAATGCCCTGCCAGCCTTGCGTGGCACACCAGGTGGAGAAAACGTGATCTATATGGCGACATTGGCACAACCGTTGGCACCAGCCATCCGGTTGGGGGTTCTGGTGGGGCCGATCCCGGTGATCCGCGCCGCGCGTAATTTGCGCCGGATTACTGCACGCCATCCAGCGTTGAGCATACAGCGTACTTTTGCCCACATGTTGGCGCTTGGTCATTATGCGGCGTTGCTGAGGCGTGTTGAAGAAGCGTTTACCCAGCGCATGATCGCGCTTCGTGAGGCGCTGAACTTTTATCTGCCGAACAAAATTTCTCTTTTGCCAACACGAATAGGCACATCGGCTTGGGTCACCGGCCCCAAAACCCTAGACACCCAGATGTTGGTGAAACGCGCTGAAACCCATGGTGTTTTGATTGAACCGGTGCACGAATATTATACGAGCACGGTACCGAATACTAATTTTCGTTTGGGTATAACCGGCATTGTAGAGAGCAAAATCCGAGATGGCGTGGCTGCTTTCGCAACGGCCTTTCGTGAAACTATGGATCCGGCACCCTCAAAAACTAGATTTGATGCATCCAAAGCCCTTTCTGGATCCGCGATCAAACGCGCCTGCAACGGAGCCACATTGCTGTGCAAGACTGTCTACGGCGATCCTTGCACCATTGTGCTGGGCCGCAATGGCGAGATGCAAGGCCGTGCGGGTTATGCCAATGAGGATCGCGATACCGGTAAATGGTGGGTCGAAGGTGAATACTGGTGTCGCCAATGGTCGCAATGGTCATATGGCGAAGTCGGACGCTTTCGCGTGGTTTTACGGGGCGAGCGTATCGAATGGTTCCACCAAGACGGCCACCTTGTGGATTGGGCAATATTGGTGCGCCGTACCAAGAAGTAATATACGTCTCAGACTTCACAAAACTGGACTCAACGATTAGACTTATCTGGACCTACTGTTAGTCTATCTCTCCCCCTAAAATTAACCTTAAGAAAACTTCGCGCAAAGCGGGGATGGGATAATCAGGAGGCATTGTGTCCAAATTTGCTATTGCCGCTCTGCAATTGGAGTTGGAGTCCAAAGACAACATTGACCTGTTGTGCCAAGAGATCAGAATTGTGCGCAAAAGGTTTCCTTGGGTCGACATGGTTGTGCTTGCCGAGTTGGCAAGTTTTGGTACTGGTCTAAAACATGCCCAAACCATGCCCGGCACAGCAGAGCAGCGTTTTTGCGCGTTGGCCAAAGAAACCGGCCTGTGGATATTTCCCGGCAGTTTGTATGAAAAAAAAGAAGGCAAGATTTTCAACACCGCTCCGGTGATAAACCCAGCAGGTGAAGTCGTTACCCGGTGCCGCAAAATGTTTCCGTTTTTGCCTTATGAAACCGGCGTTACCAGCGGCGAAGAATTCACGGTTTTTGATATTGATGGCGTTGGAAGATTTGGTGTTTCCATTTGTTATGATATGTGGTTTCCCGAAACCACACGCACATTGGTTTCCATGGGTGCCGAGGTGATTTTACACCCCAGCCTGACCAACACGTTAGACCGCGATGCAGAATTGGCGATTGCCAGATCTAGTGCAATTACCAACCAGTGTTATTTCTTCGACATTAATTCAGCCGGAAAACTTGCTTTTGGCCGCTCAATTATCGCTGGGCCCGGTGGTGAAATCATCCATCAAGCGGGTGCAGGTCGCGAGATTATACCGATCGAAATTGATTTGGAATATGTGCGCCGGGTACGGACGCAAGGGTGGAATAATCTGGGCCAGCCTTTGAAAAGTTTTCGCGATCACAAAACGCCGTTTCCTGTTTATCAGGACAACAATAACTCGCCTGCTCTTACAGCACTTGGCCCAATAGCCATGGCCAAAAAAGACAGTCAAAGCCAATGAGCAAACCATCAAATTTCGGGGATAAAAGGAGAATTAAAATGTTTAATATACGCAAAAAACAAACAAGCCGCTCGCTACTAAGCCTATTGCTGGGCTGTACAATCCTAACGCCGGGCCTAGCTTTTGCGCAAGAAACTGAAGAAGTAAAGGGTGTGGACGAAATCACAGTTACCACCCAGCGCCGTGAGGAAAACATTTTAGATGTACCTTATAACATTTCTGTTATTTCCGGTGCTGATATTGCCGATGCAATCACATTGGATTCTGCTGAGTTATTGCGCACCATTCCCGGGGTCAGTCAGATCGATCAAGGGCAGCGCAATATCCAGTTTAACAGCATTCGTATTCGTGGCCTTAATGTAGATAGTTCAGCTTTTGGGGATTTTCTGCTCGGCTCAGCTCCAACGGTTTCTACTTATGTCAATGAAACCCCGGTCTTTGCCAATATGGCTTTGATTGACCTTGATCGCGTCGAAGTACAACGCGGGCCGCAAGCCACGCTTTATGGCTCAGGCGCATTGGGCGGAACGGTAAAGTATTTCACCCGCAAGCCACAGTTTGACGAAGTTAGCGGTAGTTTTATTGGAACCATATCTTCGGTGAATGGATCTGGCAGCCTTGGATATTCGGCTGGCGGTATTTTTAATGCGCCGGTAAGTGATAAATTTGCCATTCGCGCTAATGTGTTGTGGCAAGATTACCCTGGCATCACTGATTACACCAACCTGTATGTACTCGACAATAATGGCGTTCCAACTCAGCCAAATGGGATTTTTGATCTAGGCGCAGATTCAGCGCAATACCGCACCAAAAAAGATGCAGATTATTACCAAAGCCTTTATGCACGAATTAGTGCCCGCTGGGCTCCGACAGAAAACGTCGACTTTGTAGCCAGTTATTTCTACCAGTCGGATGATAGCGGCGGTCGTCGCCAGCCCAGCCAAGGAAATGATGGGCTAGGCACACCTTATGGCAAATATGAAAACGGCGCTGTGATCGAAGAACCAGCCTCGCGCAATTTGGATATGGGGTCGCTGGAGGCTAATATTGACTTAGGGTTTGCTAACCTGACTTCGGCCACATCCTATTACGAAAATACTGGCAATAGTGAAACCGATAATACCGGCTTTTTTGCCAACAATCTGGCGCAGTTTTATGTATCACCCACGTTTGTTTTTCCAAGGCCACTTTATACAGCTAAGCGCACTTTTTCCGATAAGTCATTTGTTCAAGAAGTTCGTCTGGTTTCCAGTGGGAAAAATCGTTTTGACTATGTTTTGGGTGGGTTTTATCAGGATCAGACTCGAGGCGCTACACAAGTAAGCGACCTTATGGGTTTTGAAGCTTGGGCTGATGCTTTCTTTCTCACTGATTTTGTGTTCACTGATAATATATTCACCTTCGATCGCACAGAGGATTATAGAGAAGTCGCAATTTTTGGGGAACTGACTGCCAATTTAACGGATCGCTTTAAGGTCACTGGCGGGCTTCGTTATTTCGATAACAAATCCACCACCAAGACCTTTGTGCGCGCAGGACCATATACCTTCTTCAATGGCCAATCAGATACCACTTTTACCGCCAAAGATAGCAAGGTGCTGTTCAGAGCCAATGCCGCTTATGAATTTAGCGATGATGACCTGCTATATGCGACAATTTCTGAAGGCTATCGACGCGGTGGTAGTAATGGCGTGCCGACAACCGGACAATTTGCCAATAATCCGGCTTGGCTAACCTTTCAATCCGATACAGCACTGAACTATGAAGTGGGTGTAAAAGGCACTATCTCTGATCTTCGATATGATTTTAATGCATTTTATATCGACTGGAGTAATCCACAATTTAACACCTCAACACCCAACGGGTTTTTCTTTGCCGTTGCCAATGCTGATAAAGCTCGCTCGCAAGGCATTGAGGCACAAATCAGCGGCAGTAGCGACGATGGTATGTTTAACTATTCTATCGGTTATACCCTTGTCGATGCGCAGTTAACCAAAGATTTTATTGCTTCGCCGGGGTTTGGTCTTACCACTGGAACACTGGTCGCCACCAAAGGCGCGCCTTTGCCCGGCGTTGCCAAACATTCGTTTAATGTGGCGGCAGACTACACCATTCCTATGCGAAACGGCATGAACTTTATCAGCCGGTTTGACGCCTTTTATCAGTCCTCAACGCAAAACGTACTGGATCAAAATGTATTTCAGGCCGTACAATTTGACGGCTTCGCAGTGGTGGATCTGACCTTTACTATGGCCGCTGATAAATGGAGCGCATCATTGTTTGTTAAAAATATTGGCAATACGTCAGGCACCACCGGATCCTTTACCCCGGCTGCTTTTGGCCCCAATCCAGCCGCCGATTTTTATGGTAGCAATGCCCGTAAGTTCATTACTTTGCCGCGCACTATTGGCGTGGCTTTGAATATGGGTTTCTAACGAAAAACTATGCTTCGGTTATAAGGGCGCAGTGTTACTGCGGAACGGATATGCTCATGAAGTTCGTATTGGGTGCGCTTAGCCTACTTTTTGTTGTCGCATCAGCCGACGCGCAAACCTTGTTTAGCGAAGACTTTCAAGACGGCAATGCCGATGGATGGCGCTCCGCAGGCAAGGGTGATATTCGCCTGACCACTTATGCGGGTAATGTTTCATTACGCCTTACCCGCTCGGCCAATGCGCTGATTGCTCTGAAAGTTGAAGGGCCGGAGCAAGTACGCATATCTGCATCATTTGCGGCAATGAATTTGGAACAAACCGATGCCTGTATCGCAGAGGCCTCAACTTCTGGCGGCAAAAAATGGACTGAGGTGTTGCGGGTTAAAGACGGCGCTGATGATGGGCTAGCACTCTATACAGGTTCGGCAATTTTGGACACCAAGAGCAAAGGCGGGCCGCCCTTATTAATTCGTTTGCGTGCTGCAGGTAATCAAAAGGATGATACGTGTTGGGCCGATAATATTACTGTTATCGCTATACCCAAGCAAACAACAACCAAGCCGCAGGCACGCAAAACCCTGTCCTTAGACTTTCTTACTGGCATGGGAAGAATGGCAAACCCCGTGCAGATGAGTGCCTATATTGCGGCCGATGATGCAAGCCAGTCCGCGATGAATCTCGAAGGGAGCTTGTCGTTTCATGTTCCAGAGAGATCGGCGCAGATGAAGGTTTTGCGCGATCGCTTTGGTTTTTTAGATAACCAAGTTACGGGCTTGGGCATACCACCGGATTTTGATCTTAGTTTTGTGCAGGTGGGCGATCGCCTGGTGCCAAAAATCCGTGGCTTAATCCGAACCGATAATGAGGCTTGGGATATTCTGGTGGAGCCGGGGCAAATTTGGCGTGAACCCGGCGACGCAGGGTTTTCTCGGGCGACTTTGCCGTTTGCCTTACAAGAGCGCAATGCCAATTGCACCCACAATGGCGTCCTAAGCTTCTTGGTGAAACCTGATGGCGAAACCTCCCGTGCGGCTTATCAGATCGTCTCGGAAACCTGCTTGTACTTTCAATATAATATGTGGGGAACTGCAAGCATTACCTACACGCCGGGGGCGGTGGATGGGGCCAAGGATTTGAGCGCGGCTTTTACACATGAGCTGCAAAACAAGATGCCTACTCGTGCCTTTAGCGCGCTGGCCACTGATCATCCGTCTCTTGATATCAGTGCCTTTGCCTCGCCTGATGATGTATCGCCAGAAGCCATGACCGCCTATGGGATGATACTTGATGGTGTGCATTATCTTGGCGGTTGCGAAACCCGATATGGGCCATATCCGTTTTGCGAAAACTTGGCCATTCCTTCTTATTCACTGGCAAAATCCATTTTTGCTGGCCTTAGCATGATGCGCCTGAAAAAACTCTACCCAGATGCAGAAACCGCTCTGATCGAAACCTATGTTCCGCAGTGCGCCAAGGCTGGATGGAGCGGCATTGGTTTTGGGCATGCGCTGGATATGGCAACCGGGCGCTATAAATCGACAAAAAGTGAAAAAGACGAAAACGCCGCTGTTCAAGATGGGTTTTTTATTGTGCCGGATCATAAGCTCAAAATTAACCGAGCCTGTTCTTTGTACCCCCGAAAAAGCAAACCAGGAACCCAGTGGGTTTATCATACTACGGATCATTATGTTTTGGGCACGGCCATGCAAGGCTTTTGGCGTAAACGTCGTGGAATTGATGCCGATATTTATCAAGACCTGTTGGTTGATCCGGTTTGGAAAGCTTTAAATCTGTCACCGCTTAGTTATAAAACCAGACGCACTCGTGATGCTGTGGCGCAACCCTATGTCGGTTGGGGGCTTACTTTCACACCTGATGATCTGGCTAAAATCAGTCAATTCATTGCGGTAGACCATGGCCAAATCAACGGCGTGGATGTGATTGATATTGATGCATTGCGCAGCGCATTACAAATGGATCCGGCTAACCCGGGCTTGCCGGCTCCCGGCAAAAACTTTCGTTATAATAATGGCTTCTGGGCTTGGGATGCCGGCGGTGTATTGAAACAAAAAGCCGCAGTTTGGGTGCCTTTTATGTCTGGTTTTGGCGGCTTGTCAGTAGTGCTTATGCCCAATGGTATGGTCTATTACTACATCAGCGATAACAACGAATATGCTTGGGCTAGAGCGGTTATTGCAGCCAATGCATACCGCAAATTTCCAAAGGAATTATCGCAATGAACAGTGCAAAATCACGCTTTCCTAAGGCTGCTCCAGATGGGTTGCTGGCGGCTATCTTTTTAGCTTTTTTGGCCACTGCTGGCTTGTTCTATGTCAATATTTTAGCGGCGATTGTTGATGGGTTGGTTTCTGGCATGGGCCTTAGCGAAGGCGCTGCAGGCAATATTGGTTCAGCCAATATTTATGGCGCGGCATTGGGGGCAATTCTGGCTTTTGCTGTGGTCAAACGCTTCCCATGGAGGCCAATGGCGGTGCTGGCTCTTACTGGTTTAATCGTCTTGGATATTGGCTCTATTGCCATTCGTTCGGCAGAGGTTTTGCTACCATTGCGTTTTGTTCATGGGCTAATTGGCGGCTTTTTGGTGGGCACGGCTTTTTCTGTCATTGCACGTACCCGATCCCCTGATCGTACTTTTGGCATGTTATTATTTGTGCAATTTGGCCTTGGTGGATTGGGCGTAATGTTCCTGCCGCGCTTGGTGCCGATCTTTGGAACCCAAGCTTTGTTTATCTCATTGGCAGCGTTTAGTTTTGCCACCTTGCTGATGGTTCCATTTTTAGATCGTTATGATGCCGACAGGGTAAGCCGTCCTCTGGCAAATAAGGATAAAGTGCGCACCTTACCTCTGGTGCAAACATTAGCGGCGATCTTTTTGTTTCAGATGGCCAATATGGCACTGCTTGCCTTCATCATCCGCCTTGGGCGTGGTTATGGATTGGACACCAATTTTGTCAGCATGGCGTTAGGCTTGGCTACATGGATTGCTTTGGTCGGGCCACTGGTGGTGATGGTTATTGGCTTGCGTTTTGGGCGATTTTGGCCGTTGGCTATTGGTATTGCTTTAACCTTGGTTGGCACCGCATTGTTTCACCTTAGCGCTTCACCTTGGGCTTATTTAATAGCTAATTGTGGTACTGGTATTACCTGGGGCATGGCCATTGCCTATCTATTTGGCATGACCGCTGAATTTGATAAATCCGGGCGCACGTCGGCGTTGGGCGGGTTTGTTTCAAAGATGGGCCTAGCTACCGGCCCTATGATCGCTGGACAAGTGTTGGATGCTGGCCTTGGCTTTGGCGCATTGATCAATCTAGCCCTGATCGGTTTGACGTTGTCTGGCTTTTTAATGCTGTTTCCGGCGCGCAATCTCGACCTGGTCAATACTAAAATCAACACTCAAGAATAATGGAAATACAAATAATGAAAACCAATGCAGAATTAATTGCTCGCCGCGAAAATGCAGTACCCAAAGGCATTGCCACCGCTGCGCCGATTTATGCAGACCGCGCAGAAAACTCGACCCTTTGGGATGTTGAAGGACGACGTTTTATTGATTTTGCTGGCGGCATTGCTGTGCTTAATACTGGCCATTGCCATCCCAAAGTAATTACTGCTGCCAATGAACAAATGCAGCGCTTGACCCACAGTGCCTTTCAGGTGGCAGCTTATGAGCCATATGTAGCGCTGTGCGAGCGCCTAAACGCTCTATCACCGATCAATGGCAAAGCCAAAACCATTTTGTTTTCCACCGGTGCCGAAGCGGTAGAAAACGCGGTTAAGATAGCCCGTGCTGCCACCAATCGCAGTGGCATTATCGCCTTTAGCGGTGGTTTCCACGGACGCACGATGATGACCATGGCCTTAACCGGCAAAGTGGTTCCCTATAAGGGTGCGTTTGGCCCAATGCCAGCCGAGGTCTACCATGCGCCATTTCCCATTGCACGCTATGGCATTGATGTGCATGCCAGCTTAAATGCGCTGACACATTTGTTTCGCGCCGATATTGCGCCAGAGCGGGTGGCGGCGATTATTATCGAGCCAGTACAAGGAGAAGGTGGTTTTCATGCAGCTCCGGTTGAACTGATGCTGGCTTTGCGCAAAATCTGCGATCAACATGGCATAATGCTAATCGCCGATGAAGTACAAACCGGCTTTGGTCGTACTGGGAAATTGTTTGCCATTGAGCACAGCGAGATTGCTCCTGATATAGTGGTTGCGGCCAAATCTTTGGCCGGGGGTTTTCCGCTCTCCGCGGTTATTGGCCGCGCCGATGTGATGGATAGTGTTGGCCCCGGCGGGCTAGGCGGTACCTATTCTGGCTCCCCTATTGCTTGCGCAGCGGCATTGGCAGTGCTGGATGTGATCGAAGATGAGGATCTGTTGGCGCGTTCGGTGGAACTTGGCGTGCGCGTAAAACAACGCCTCAATAAATTTGCCGCGAATTCGAACTTACGGCCAATGGATAGCATACGCGGCCTTGGCTCGATGGTCGCGTTTGATTTGGTCACGAAAACCGGCGGTAATACCCCCGATGCAGCCGCCGCCAAAGCTGTCACCGCCAAAGCCTTTGCAAACGGGTTGATCTTGCTTAGTTGCGGTGTTTCAGGTGAAACAATCCGGCTTTTATATCCACTGACCATTAGCGATGAAACCTTAAATGAGGGTTTGGATATGCTTAAAAACGCGCTTGGGGCTTAACATCATGTCAAAACGAGACCTGTTAAAACAGCAAGCCTATATAGACGGCACGTGGATGGATGCATTGTCCGGTGAGACGTTTGCTGTCAACAATCCGGCTAATGGCGATGTGATTACCCATGTCCCTAAAATGGGAGCGCAAGAAACCCGAATGGCGATCGAAGCTGCGGCCAAAGCCCTACCAGATTGGCGCACAAAAACTGGCAAAGCACGGGCTGTTATTTTGCGTCGCTGGTATGAGTTAATCATGCAGAACCAAGAGGATTTGGCGCAAATTTTAAGCCTTGAGCAAGGCAAACCATTGGCCGAAGCGCGCGGCGAAATAGCCTATGGCGCAAGTTTTATCGAATGGTTTGGCGAAGAAGCCAAACGCACTTATGGCGATACTATTCCCGGCCATATGCCCGGTGCGCGTTTGATGACAATAAAGCAGCCGGTAGGCGTGGTCGCGGCCATTACTCCTTGGAACTTCCCCAATGCCATGATTACCCGAAAAGCCGGTGCAGCATTGGCCGCGGGTTGTACCATGGTGGTAAAACCCGCCGAACAAACTCCATTATCTGCGCTGGCACTGGCGGTGCTTAGTCAAGAAGCGGGCATTCCTGCCGGGGTGTTTTCGGTAATAACTGGCAATCCGGTGGCCATTGGTGGTGAGCTGACGCAAAATGATTTGGTCCGCAAATTGACTTTTACTGGCTCCACAGCCACGGGAAAACTTCTTATGCGTCAATGCGCCGATACGGTGAAGAAAATCTCGTTGGAACTTGGCGGCAATGCACCGTTTATTGTGCTCGATGATGCCGATGTCGATCAGGCCGCAGCCGAGGCCATTTTGTGCAAATTTCGCAATGCCGGGCAGACCTGCGTTTGTGCAAATCGCCTGTATGTGCAAAGCGGTGTTTATGACGATTTTATCGAAAAATTCACCGCATTGACTGCAAACCTTACCGTTGGCGCGGCACAAAATGAAGGCCGTGATCTTGGACCACTGATTGATGAAGCGGCACTGACCAAAGTGCAAAGCCATTTATCCGATGCGCTGGCCAAGGGTGCGTGTATTGAAACCGGTGGCGTGCCCCACGCGTTGGGTGGTTTGTTTTTTGAGCCAACCGTTTTGCGCGATGCTTCGCAAGACATGTTAATTGCCCGCGAGGAAACCTTTGGGCCATTGGCGCCTGTGATTAAGTTTGAAACCGATACTGAGGTTATGGCGATGGCCAATGATACACCCTTTGGTTTGGCGTCTTATCTATTTACCAGCAATATCAATCGCGCCTACACGATTGCCGAAGGGTTAGAAGCTGGCATGGTTGGCATCAATACCGGGTTGATATCCACCGAGCTTGCACCCTTTGGCGGTATCAAACAGTCGGGACTGGGGCGCGAAGGTGGCCATCAAGGTATTGAGGAATATTTAGAGATTAAATATATCTGTCTTGAGATAGACCCGTCATGGTGACAACGCCTAACTAAATCAGAGAGCCAGAATTAGAAACTATTGCAAGCAGCTTTGATATTTGCTGAATTAAAGCAATTTACCATATGAATTAAGTAATACTTACGTTCTTATAGGCCACTTCGCTTTAGTCTGACAGCACCGCCACACTTTGCGTGTATGCGCTTGTTTTATTTGATGTCCATCTTCATATGAAGACGGACGCTGAGGCAGAAACCAAAAAAGATCACCATCAACCTATGCGTACACATTCATATCATCACCGTATCCGATGGGGTGAGGCGGTCAAGAAAGGCCCTAGTGGGGCGTTTCTCCGACGAACGCACGAAAGCTTGGCAGCGCGAAGTGCCGGAACCGTCCGATATTACTAGAGCTACGGCTCTGGCAGTTTCACGTATGGCCCATATTGTCGTCGGTGGATGAGCGTATGGCGATTAGTATGCGCTTTCTAATGTTTTTGGCTATAACGGGTTTATCAAATCCCCCGATGCCATTTTTAGGAGAAATCTCATGGCCAAAAATACAAAAAAAACTGTTGAACAATCTGCCGATTTGGCACGTAAAATTTGGCTTGCTGGTGTTGGCGCCTATGGCCGGGCCTATACAAATACGGTTGGCGCTGTCGAGCAGGCTTCCCACGTTAGCACCGAATTGTTTGATGATTTGGTAGAGCGCGGAGAAAAAATCGAAGGAGACGTGCGTCAATCAGTTTCCACTAATGACCGCATTAACAAGGTTGTCGAAGCTGCCGGTAAATTCGGTGCAAGTCGCCGTGCCAAATTTAACGAGCGTGTTGGAGCAGTTCGCAAAGGCCTTGGTCTTGATCGAGGAATCTTCACTGTAGATCAAAAATTGGATCATTTAAGTGATCAGGTCAGTGCTTTGACCAAGGAAGTTGCTGCGCTAAAAAAATCAGTAGCAAAGCCAAGTACTCGCAAAGCTGCAGTTAAAAAAACTACTGCTAAAAAACCTGTAGCAAAGAAAGTCGCCGTAAGAAAAGCTGCAGCTCCTAAAGCTGAAACAAAAAAGCCTGCAACAATTGCGGCTAAATAATCTGAACTAGAATTCAGGTTGATGAGGAAAGCGAAGCCCGTTTGGGCTTCGCTTTTTCAGTTGGATTTTGTATTTTCATGCAAAAGCTGCTTTAGTCCTTGCAAAGTGCTATGGCCGTTTTCGCCCATATATGGAACGCATAATGCCATAATTTGGAATACGCTTTGATGAATAGCGGTTTTGGCTGATATTTGCTGATTTTCGATGTGGCGTAGGTTTAACCAATAAGTATAAACTAGCAGCATTTGCTCGACAAGTGTATCAAGTAATACAGGTTCAATATGCAAAATCTCAAGGTTTTGTAATTGTTCTAAATTTGCCCGGATGGCTTTTCTTTTTGCTTGCATCAATCGGCCAAATCTGGGGCTAAGTTCCGGGTATTGACTTAAAATTGTATCAAGGTTGCGGTAGAAAAATCTAAAATCCCAGATTTCTTCCAGCACAATATAACAAACGATCCATTGGTCTTCGATTGAGTGAATATCTTTGGTCGGCGATTGTAGAATTATCTGCATTTCTTCTTCGAACAGATCATAAAGCGCCGGAATAATTTCGTCTTTTCCTTTAAAATGATAATATAAATTTCCGGGGCTTATCTCAAGAACATTGGCAATATCAACTGCACTGACCGAGGCTTCACCTTCTTCATTTAGTAGGTCTAAACTGGCGCTTAAAATGCGATCCTTGGTGCTCATTTTGTATCCATCAAGGTGATAATAGCGCAAAAGCCTGTTGTAAATCGGCGATTAAATCATCGGGATCCTCTAAACCTATGGATAGACGAATTAGTGGGTTGTTTTCCTGCCAACTACCACATGTACGTTCAATTTGTGGGTCACAATGCACAATCAGGCTCTCATAGCCGCCCCACGAAAACCCAATGCCAAACAGATTAAATGCATTTACGAAATTCAAAACTTTTTGCTCGCTCATTGGCGACAAAACGAACGAAAACAAACCTGATGAGCCAGTAAAATCCCGTTTCCATATTTGATGATCTGGGTGTGAAGTTAGGGCTGGGTGTAATACTTTGGAAACTTCCGGGCGTTTTTGCAACCAAGTTGCAATTTGTAATGTCGATTTCTGTTGATGTTCAAGGCGGGTGCCCATGGTGCGCATGCCGCGTAAAACTAGCCAAGCATCATCAGGTGCAACAAAATTACCGCTAGCCCGATCATAGGCTTTTAGCAGCTTACTGGCTTTGCTTGATCCAGTTGCTATCATTCCCATCAGGACATCAGCGTGACCACATGGGTATTTGGTTGCGGCTTGAATGGAAAAATCCACGCCCATGGTGATCGGCTTTAAGAACCAGCCAGCAGCCCATGTGTTATCAACAAGTGTCCAGATGTTTTTGGGTTTAGCCAGTGCGACAATGGCTGGGATATCAGTTAACTCCATGGTTAATGAGCCAGGGCTTTCCATGAAAATAGCTTTGGTATTGTCTTTGATTTGAGTGGCTAATTCGCTACCGATGCGCGGATCGAAATATTCGGTCTCCACCCCAAAGCGTACAAGATGCTCATCGCAGAATTTTCGCGTCGGGCCATAAATGTTGTCACTGAGCAACAGGTGATCGCCGGCGGAACAAATCGCTAATAAGGGTAGGGTGCAGGCGCTCAACCCGCTATGAGTTAACACCACGGATTTAGCTTGTTCTAACTGGCAAAATGCTTCGCGAAGACTGTCATGAACTACCATGCCTTGAGTGCCATAATGGCGTTTTGGCGTATCGTTATACAGATCCTCTGCGCGCTCAAACAACAAGGTAGAGGCTCGGTGAACCGGCGGATTTACCGTCCCTTGCAGGCTTGGATCGCCTCTTCCGGCGCGTACCAGTTTTGTATGATCGCTCATGATTGCGGCTCTGCATTTAGCCATTTTGGAATTGGCAACCCTTTTTCACTCAAAAATTTAAGGTTATACAATTTGGACGCATAACGGTTTCCATAATCACATAATAAAGTAACAATGGTGTGGCCGGGGCCAAGTTCTTTAGCCATAGCAATTGCACCTGCGATGTTAATGCCACTGGAGCCGCCAAGGCACATACCTTCATCACTAACCAAGTCAAACAGGATGTTCAAAGCTTGAGTGTCGCTTATCTGCCAAGACTGATCGACGATTACATCTTGCATATTTTTGGTGATGCGACCCTGACCAATGCCTTCGGTGATCGAGTTTCCTTCGGCTGTTAGTTCACCTTTGCTATACCAATTATGTAGTTTTGCCCCCATCGGGTCGGCTAGACCAATTTTCACCGATGGTTTTTGCTCTTTAAGAAACTGCGAAACCCCGCCCAAAGTTCCACCGGAACCAACCGAACAGATGAATCCATCGAGTTTTCCTTCTGTTTGTTGCAAAATTTCCGGTGCGGTGGTGCGAAAATGCGCAAGGCGGTTGTCGGTATTATCAAATTGGTTTGCCCACCAGGCCCCTTTAGGTGACGAGCTATTAAGTTTTTCTGCTAATAATTTTGAATAATTGGCAAAGTGATCAGGGTTGGTTGGTGGCACTGGCGGCACTAAAATTAGTTTGGCTCCAAATAATCGCACCGCTTGTTTTTTTTCATCTGATTGGTTGTTTGGCATAACAATTACTACCGGATGGCCTAAAGCAGCACCAACCATGGCCAGACCAATGCCGGTATTACCCGCGGTGCCCTCGACGATTGTCCCGCCGACAGTTAGTGCGCCAGTTTCATAAGCTGACATCACCATGCCTAAAGCGGCGCGGTCTTTTACCGACTGCCCTGGATTTAAAAACTCGGCCTTACCAAAAATATCGCAACCAGTAATTTCAGATGCACGTGATAACCGGATCAATGGAGTGTTCCCAATGAGCTGCGTTACATTGTTTTTAGCAAATTTCATTACTCAGTATCCGGTGTTTTGTTTATCGGGCTATCGTGTAGTTCGATTTTGCCACTAAATGGCGGAGCCAATCGGCCTTCGGTTTCAAATTTTTTGCGTAGCGCCTGTACTCTTCGTTCTGCATCTTTAGAAATATCCGCATAAAACAGATTAAACGGATCGGGTTTGAAGCGTTCTCCTGCTGAGAATTTTTTGCGCAGACTTTTTGATCTGGGTCTATCAACCCACAGCACCCCTTCCTCACATTGAGCGCTAGTTTGAGCTGTAAGCGGGGCCGGTTCAGCCCCCCAATCCATTCCTGAAGCATTTGCTCCGCCAAGGTGTAGGCGCTTTGGTGCATAATCAAGCGAAGCAGACCCTAGAACTGGGTTGACGCAAGCCAAAGCGCGACCTTGGGTGTTATGTAGTCGGCCTTTTTGATCCCAGACCATGCTACGTTCGCGAAACCGGATAATTTCTTTTTCTTCTTTTGGCTCAAATGCATTAAATGTTACGATGCACTGTGTGGACTGTGGATTTTGGCAGATAGAAATATCCCGTAAAACCCCTTGAAACAAATCTAGTGGAACCGCAAAGTCAATGACATAGGCAACCGCTAATCGTTCACGTATGTGTGGATTAATGAAGCGATCTTGCAATAGGCCCAAAACATGCAAACCGCCTTGCTCGACGCCAACAAGGACAATAGGGCCGTCACCTTCGATACTGGCGTAAAAGGTGTCAAATGCATCAAGAACATCACCATAGGCCAAGGCGCGGGCAGCCCTTGCGTCATGGCGGGTAGTTAAGAATGAATATAGGGACGCAGCCCGGTATTTTGGAACCACCACCGACCCCAGTGTTCGAAATGGCCCAGCCCAATTGGGTACTGCAATACGCAGCAGCCGGTCATTGCTTTTTTCATTATCAAGATCAGTATTCCAATCTTTACCGCCCCAATAAGTAGTTGGGTGAACAACAAAAATATGGGCATCATCTGGATCAGCATCAGAAACCGGCGGCAGAACCCAGCTTGAGGTATCTGAATAATCTGGTGCTGTGGGGGGCTGATAGGTTTGAAATGGAATCCTTGGGTCAAGAAAAAAACGAAACAGGTTATCACGTCCTGCAAATGCAGAGATCACAGCCAAAATAATAAACACGGCAAGGGCGTACAATAAAACGCGCAATAGAGAGTTATGTTTCAACACTTGAAGCCTCAAATCGAATCTCGATTTATTAACATAGTGCCCAGCGGCCCTTGGCTTCAAGTATTTGATTTACCATGAACTGTCTTGTCAGAATCACATGTTTCGACGAATATGCACAAAAAGGGACAAAAGCCATGTCAGAGCCAGAACAAACCGAACCTATAGTTCCAAAGCGCGGTTTATTGCTGTGGTTACGCAACAGCTTCCTTACCGGTATTGTAATCACTGCTCCGATTGGTGCGACTTTGTGGGTGGTGGTGAGCTTTGTTAGTTTTGTTGATGGCTCGGTTTTGCCACTCATTCCAGAAAAATATAACCCGGAAACTTATCTGCCGATAGAATTGCCGGGGTTGGGTCTGGTGATTGCTGTTGTCGGACTTACGTTATTGGGAGCGCTGACTGCAAATATATTTGGCCGAACTCTGATCGGGTTTGGCGAAAGCTTGCTGCGGCGGGTTCCATTTGTCAGCAATCTTTATGAGGCTGTGAAGCAAATTATTCATACCATTGTTTCGGGTTCTGATAAGTCGTTTAAAGATGCAGTACTTATTGAGTATCCGCGTAAGGATCTGTGGGCTATCGGGTTTATTACCGCTGATACCAAAGGGGAGTTGACTGCTCTACTTGCTGATGACCGGGTCGCTGTATTTGTGCCGACAACGCCTAACCCTACTTCTGGGTTTTTGCTCTATGAAAAACGTGAAAACCTGCGGGACTTAGAAATGAGTGTCGAGGACGCTGCTAAACTGGTTATTTCTGCCGGGCTTGTTTATCCTGATCCGGTCAAAAAATAGGCAATTTAACCGGTTGTAAGCAGCTTTAATGCTTGATCCTGTTCAAATAAATATAGCAAATTAATTAAGTTCTTTCCTCTCTCGCCACTTAAATTCGGGTTAGTTTGCACTTCCATTCTAGCTTGCACTCTGGCTATTTCCAGTATTTCCCCATCGGTGGCCATATCTGCAAACCGTGAACGCAATTGCCCAGATTGGCGAACGCCTAGCAAGTCTCCGAATCCACGCAAAGCAGCATCTTTTTCTGCTATTATAAATCCGTCTTCAGTCTCGCGCATGATTTCAAGGCGCTCTTTTGCGACGGCTCCTAACGGGGATTGGTATAATAAAATACACGAAGACGGTTTGTCAGAACGACCAACCCGTCCGCGCAATTGATGTAATTGCGACAGACCAAATCTCTCGGCATGTTCTATTACCATCACCGTTGCATCTGACGCATCAATTCCAACTTCAATTACGGTAGTTGCCACCAATAGGGCGATTTTCCCATTCTGGAATTCTTCTGTAACTCTCTTTTTTTCTTCTGATTTCATCCGGCCATGAATTAGACCTATTTGGGAACCCAGAATTTTGCGCAATTCAGCATATCGTTGTTCGGCGGCGGCCAGATCGGATTTATCGCTTTCCTCAACAAGTGGGCAAACCCAATAGCCTCGACCACCGTTTTTAAGCAATGATTGCAGGCGGTTCACAATCTCCGGCAGACGTTCCAACGGCATGACGCGAGTTGCTATCGGTTTTCGCCCAGCTGGTTTTTCACGAATTTGAGATAATTCCATATCGCCAAAAGCTGCCAGAGTTAAGGTGCGCGGAATTGGCGTTGCGGTCATTACCAATAAATCAGGGCGCATTCCTTTTTCTAGTAATTGCACCCGGTTAGAAACTCCAAAACGGTGTTGTTCGTCAATAATTACCAGACCAAGATCCTGAAATTCAACTTGCTTTTGGAACAAAGCATGGGTGCCGCAAATCACATCAACTTCACCGGATTGCAATTGCTCCAAAGTTTGTTTCTTTTTTGCTGATTTATCTTGTCCGGTTAATACCCCTACAGTTAAGCCCGCCGGAGCCAATAAAGCTTCAAGGCTGTGTCCATGTTGACGGGCTAAAATCTCGGTAGGCGCCATTATAGCTGACTGTTTTCCAGCTTCTTTGGCGTGAGCGCAAGCAAGAGCTGCGACAAAAGTTTTTCCTGAACCAACATCTCCTTGTAGCAGCCGGCTCATCTGCGCCGGCTCCGACATATCTGCGGCGATTTCCCCATAAACTTTCATTTGGTCATTAGTCGGTTTAAATGGCGCGTTTTGAATGACTTTCTTGATCAAAACTCCAGAGCTTTTATGGGTAAATCCGCCAACAGCAATGCGTTTGTTGCGCACTAATGCCAGCGCTAATTGCTTGGAAAACAATTCATCATATGCGAGACGTGAGTGAATAGGACTGCGTTTAGTGGGGTCTGGAGCATGGGTTGGTTTATGCAACTCGGTTAATGCCTCGTGCCATGTTGGCCATTTGCGCTCCAACATCAAGGACGTAGAAATCCATTCTGGCAAATCCGGCGCTTTACTCAACGAGCTTAAAATAGCTTTGCGCAGGGTCTTGCTAGCAAGGCCTGACGTCATCGGATATACTGGCTCCAGCTTTGGCATTTGATCAGCATCTTCCGGGCGCAGTATGAAATCAGGATGCAGCATTTGCAATTCGCCGCTAAATCGTTCAACTCTGCCACTAACTAGACGGGTTTTACCAACAGGCAATTGCCCAAGCAGCCAATCTGGACGGGCGTGGAACCAGGTCAAGGTCAGCCATCCGTCATCTGCTAGCGTGCGCACTTTATACGGTAGTCCCTTACGCGGTGCCGGTATATGTTCTTCAACTTTAACTTCAAAGCTAGCAATCATATCATCACTGGCTTCGGTTATTTTAGGACGCGCTCTGCGGTCAATAATCGACGTAGGCATCATGAATAACAGATCAAGCAACCGGCTGGCTTTTAGTTTTGACAGATTCAGAGCTACTTTGGGGCCGACACCTGAAATGGTCTCAACAGAGGCAAAAAGGGGGAACAGAATTTCCGGGCGCATGATGATATATTAAGCACAAACAAATCAAAAGTGAGTGGTTGTATGAAAGATTTGCTGGGTTTTACCTAAATGTAAAGAGAAATGCTTGCCGTAGCACCGACAGTCTTGCTAGATAACCTAAACAATAATTTTAGGCGCAATCATGATTTTTTCTTTTATTAAAGGTTTTTCCAGTTTTTTATTTTTTTCTGGCTTAGCAGTTTTAACTGTACTTTTAGTGGAACCCGCCAGTGCAACTCAACCTCCTGATGAAAAAGACAAAATTAAAATACGAAAAATTCTAGAAACCAGCGGCCCATTAAATTCTCAGCAAAAAGCAGAGCTAGCCGATATGAAGCGCCGCCTAGCGTATGTCCGTGAGATGGGCAATCATAAAATTGATCCGTTTTTATTTAATAATGCCATAGCAGGTACTGCTAGAGAATATTATATCAAAAATGGTATGGGTAAAAAACAAGCCGAGACAGTTGCTCCGCAATCCCTACCTCCTTTGCGTTGGCAAGGAATGCCCACTACTGGTGATGTACGTGTATTTGCCTTATTGATTGATTTCTCAGATTTTCCCTCAAGCAATACTGTTGCTGATGTTCAATCAGAATTGTTTGGTTCTGGAACCGCTACAAATTTCCCAAGAGAAAGCTTGGCCAATTATTATGATCGCGCCTCTTATGGGCAATTGGATCTTTCAAATGGCTCCACATTAGGTTGGTATCGCCCAACTAGCACCCGGGCTGATATTGCCCAAACTAGAGCTGGACGCGAAGCCCTAATTCAAGAGGCAATCCAATCATTTGATAGCGCTGGCCATGATTTTAGTCAGTATGATAACAATAATGACGGTCAAATTGACTATTTTGTCGTGATTTGGGCCGGGCCTGATACTGGCTGGGGCAATTTTTGGTGGGGCTATCAAACCAGTTATAGCAATGCAGCATTTTTAGTTGATGGCAAACGGTTGGGTAAATACTCTTGGCAATGGGAGTCTAGGCCAGTCGGCGGTACGTTTAACCCAAGAGTAGTTATCCATGAGACAGGGCACGCTTTGGGCCTTCCTGATTATTATGACTACGACGATACAGTGGGGCCGCGCGGTGGTGTTGGCGGCTTGGATATGATGCATGGTAATTGGGGCGATCATAATTGTTTCTCAAAATGGGTTCTTGATTGGTTGACCCCTACGGTTATTGCAAATGTCAGTAGTCAGAGCATTACATTGCGGGATTCTGGAACCACTCAGGATTGCGTAGTTTTATGGCCGGGTCTAGCCAGTGGTGATCATTTCTCGGAAATGTTCATTTTCCAGAACCGACAACGCACAGCAAATGATACCGGTTGGCCGTCTGATGGGATATTGGCATGGCATGTAGATGCGACACTAGATGGAGCCCGGCGTAATTATGCTTATGACAATTCATTCACAGATCGAAAACTTCTTCGATTGATGGAAGCTGATGGACTTGAAGAAATCGAAAGCGGCGGCAGAGGCGATGCCGGAGATTTTTATACTGCTGGGCAAATACTTGATTCATTTACCACGCCTTCAACACTGCGGTACTCTGGAATAACTTCGGGTGTTGGGCTTAGAGATATCCCAACGCCTGCTGCTTCCATGCCCGTAACAGTAGAAATCGGGCCGCAAGAATCGCTGCAGGTTACACCCGCTAACGGACTTGTTAGCACTTTGGATCCCGGCAACGCCCCAAGCCCTAGTTCAATGGTTTTTGTTCTGCAAAACACCGGGAATTCCGCGATGGACTGGACAGCCAGTGTTGATGTTAATTGGATAGATATGTCCTCTACATCAGGGACTTTACCTGCAGGAGGCGTGGCTTCAATCACAGCTTCAATAAACTCTAGTGCGCAAAGCCTAATCGGGGGTATCTATACCGGAGAATTCGTGTTTTCAAACACGACTTTGGGCATTGGCGGCTTCAAGCGTCCAATATCTTTGTCGGTAACAGCGCCACCAGCTAATGATAATTTCGCGAGTGCCGCTCTGATTAGCGGACGTTCAGGAAGCGATACATCCCTTAATTCATTTGCTACCGAAGAAAGTGGAGAGCCTAAGCACGGCGGGGTTACTAATGGTGGTAAATCGGTTTGGTGGAAGTGGGTTCCAGGTACTAGTGGCGAGGTAACTTTTGATACCGGCGGAAGTAATTTTGACACCATTATGAGTATTTATGGAGGCCGCACTTTAAGTAAACTAACTACAATCGGTGATGATGATGATGGCGTGGCTGCCGGAGGAGCTTCTTTATTGACCTTTACGGCTCAGGCTGGAATGCCATACTTCATTGCCGTTGATGGTTGGAACCAGCGTACGGGTGATGTGGTTTTGAATTGGTCACAATCAGCAAGTGCTCCGGCATTATTATCTTCTATCTTGCCATCGGCTCGATCAGGAACAATCGGACAACCTTTGACCGCATTTGCATCACTTATTAATTCGGGTGCGAACACGGCTACTGGATGCTCTATTGCCAGGCCCGTAGGTGAAACAGGTTTGTTTGGCTATCAAACGACTACACCGGCTAATGTTTTGTCAGGAACAGCAAATACACCAGTTGATGTCCCGGCGGGAGCCACCCAGAGTTTCATATTTGATTACACCCCAAATCGTTCGATGAGTGGCAATCAAATCGGCTTGGTATTTGATTGTACCAATACTATTCCAGCGCCGTCGGTTCCGGGTTTGAACAGGTTTGAAGTTTCTTCCGCAGCAGGGACGGTTCCTGATTTAATCGCCATTGTTGCAACGGTGTCAAATGATGGGATAGCCAATATTCCTGGCAATACAGCAACTGGTTTCTTTTCTGCATCAGCAATAAATATCGGTGCTGCAGGTACTTTTACAGCTTATGCCGACGATGCTGATGCTGGGTTAAGTCTGACAACTTCTATCTGTAAAACGGATTCATTGGGTAATTGTGAGGCGGCTCCTGCTTCAGAAGTTTCGTTCGCATTAAATACGGATGAGATTGTCTTGTTGGCGGTTTTTGTTGAAGGACAGGGCGAGGTATTGCTTGATGCAGCTAATAATCGCTTATTTTTGCGCTTTGATGAGGGCACAACTCCTAGAGGTGCTACCAGCGTAGCGGTTCGCACCTTTATTGAATAAACTGCTGGTTTTACCATAAGAAGTACTTTTGCTATGCGGTTTTGCACCGTATAGCAGTGCCTATGGAACATCGAAAAAAACGATTGCAATTACGGGCGTGGCGCCGGGGAACGCGAGAGCTTGACCTGATTATCGGTACAGTTGTTGACCGGATGATTGAAACAATGAGTGAGGCCGACTTGCTGATGATGGAGGAGTTGTTGCACGAATCCGATCTGGAGCTGTTTGACTGGATTATTGGTGTGCAGCAAGTGCCCGCAAAATATGACAACCATATTTTGGCGGAATTGCGAGATTTCGCTAAAATGTCAAAGCGGTTGCAACAGGGGCAGACCGGCTAAAATGGACATTCATGACTTGGAGGCCTTCGCGAGTTATGGCGGGCATTTATCTGTAGGCGGAGTGCCTGAGGGATTAGGCGCTTTGATTTGCTCTGAGGCAGTGCTGGAGCGAGAAGGCATTGGGATATTTGTTGCCAGCGATGAACTGCGAGCGGAACGATTTGCTCAGTGCGTTAGCTTTTTTGCACCTGACTTGAAAACAGTTGTTCTGCCGGGATGGGACTGTTTGCCATTTGATCGAGTTTCGCCCTCTGCTACAATTGCAGCTAAAAGAGCAGCCGCATTGGCCGAATTGTCCACGATACAGCAAAGTGCAGTTCCTTGCTTGATTATCACAACTGTAAACAGCCTTTTGCAGCGACTACCGCCTGTCCACTTACTGGGCGGCGCGCGGTTTATTGCCCGGCCCGGGCAAGTGGTATCATTAGATGTTTTAATGAACTTCTTGCAAAAAAATGGCTTTGTTCGAGTTGCTAACGCCATGGAACCAGGAGACTTTGCCGTACGAGGCGGAGTTGTTGATATTTTCCCGCCGGCAAATTCTGAACCGGTACGATTAGATTTTTTTGGTGATGTTTTGGACGGAATACGGGCCTTTGACCCTGCAACTCAGCGTTCAACTGCCAATTTGAAATCGGTTGAATTAACTCCTCCGAGTGAAGTCTTGTTGGGCGCAGAGCAAATTTCCGAATTTAGACGCGGGTTTATTGCTGCCTTTGGTCCGGTGCAGGATGATGATCAGATTTATAGTGCGGTCAGCGCTGGATCCCGCCCGCAAGGTGTCGAACACTGGATGCCATTATTTTACCCAAAGCTTGATACTATATTTGACCTTTTGGGTGAAAAACCATTGGTGATATTTGATCATTTGGCTAAAGAGTCTCTAAGTGAGCGATCCAAATTAATTGCCGATTATTTTGATGCCAGATCTAATGCTCCGCAAGGCAAAGCAGAAATGAGCGCACCAAAATATCAGGCGCTACCACCAGAGGCTTTGTATTTGTCCGTTGATACTATTGAAGACAAACTAAAATCTTTGGCATTTCGCCAATTAGCTCCGTTTGTATTTCCCAAAGCTGACGATGTTTTGGATATGGGTGTGCGTGAGGGGAGAAATTTCTCGGCTGAACGCCAAATTCGCCAAAAAAATGTCTTTGAGGCTGTCATTACTCATGTTGACGCTTGTCGCAGAGAAAACAAGCAAGTGCTGATCGCGTGCCTTGGCAATGGCTCCAGAGATCGTTTGACGCAAGTATTGCGCGATCATGGCATGCACGGGGTGCAAGAAGCTTCTGATTGGAAAAGCGCAAATAACGGCCCGCAACCAATAGTGCAAATGCTGGTTTTGCCGTTGGAGCGTGGCCTTGAAACTAATGATCAGGTGTTTTTGTGTGAACAAGACATTTTTGGTGATCGTTTAAGTCGAGGACGGCGCAGAAGGCGGGCAAAAAACTTCATATCCGAAACAGGCTCTTTAAGCCAAGGCGATCTGGTTGTGCATGTTGATCACGGCATTGGTCGATATCTAGGTTTGCGGACTTTGGATGTGCAAGATGCACCTCACGATTGCTTGGAGATTGAATATGCCGGCGATGACCGGTTGTTTTTACCTGTAGAAAACATCGAATTATTATCTAGATATGGCAGTGAAAGCGCGGAACACAAATTTGACCGGTTAGGCGGTGCGGGTTGGCAGGGACGCAAAGCCAAGGCAAAAAAACGATTATTGGAAATGGCCGGAGAATTAATCCGTATTGCTGCGGCCAGAGAACTGAAATCTGCACAAGAACTATACCCGCCCGAAGGTGCGTGGGAGGAATTTTGCGCCCGGTTCCCATATATAGAAACAGACGATCAGTTAAACGCTATCGAAGATGTATTGGGAGATATGGGAAAGGGGCGCCCGATGGATCGCCTAATCTGCGGTGATGTCGGCTTTGGTAAAACCGAAGTGGCGCTTCGCGCTTGCTTTGTAGCTGCTTTATCAGGTCGTCAAGTAGCGGTGATCGCGCCAACTACGCTGTTGGCACGACAGCATTTTAATTCCTTTTCTGAGCGTTTTTCAGACTGGCCGGTAAAAGTGCGACAATTATCACGATTAGTCCCTACAAAACAGGCCGCTATCACCAAAAAAGGTCTGATTGATGGGCAAATTGACATTGTAATTGGCACCCATTCGCTGCTTGCCGATGGCATTAAGTTTCGTGACCTTGGGCTAATGGTTATTGACGAAGAACAGCGCTTTGGCGTCAAGCATAAGGAGAAATTGAAGAATTTTCGTGCCAATGTTCATGTTCTAACTCTAACCGCAACCCCAATACCACGCACATTGCAAATGGCCTTAAGCGGAATACGTGAACTCTCGATAATTGCTACACCACCCGTTGATAGATTAGCTGTGCGAACTTATGTTTCGCCGTTTGATCCGGTGGCTATTCGTGAGGCTTTATTGCGCGAACGCTATCGCGGCGGCCAGAGCTTTTTTGTGGCCCCAAGGATTGCTGATTTAGAAGGAATTGAGGAGTTTTTACGCGAAAATGTACCAGAGGTGACATTCGTTGTTGCTCATGGGCAAATGCCTGGCGGTGAATTAGAAGACATTATGACCGCATTTTATGATGGCAAATTTGATGTTCTTGTTTCGACAACTATTGTTGAATCCGGCTTGGATATTCCTACAGCAAATACCTTGATAATTTATCGGGCTGATCGCTTTGGTTTAGCGCAATTATATCAATTGCGTGGCCGTGTTGGGCGTTCAAATGTGCGTGCTTATGCCTATATGGCAACACCTAATCGGACCAAAATCACTAAACAGGCAGAACAGCGTTTGCGGGTATTATCCTCATTAGATAGCTTGGGGGCTGGCTTTAATCTTGCTAGCCATGATTTGGATATTCGCGGCGGCGGTAATTTACTTGGTGATGAGCAATCTGGTCAAATTCGCGATGTCGGGGTTGAGCTTTATCAATCCATGCTCGAAGAAGCCGTGGCGGAACTGAAATCTGAACCTGAAGACTCTTTAGAAAAATATTCACCGCAAATCAGCACTGGCGCCTCGGTATTAATTCCGCAAAGTTATGTTGCTGATCTGGACGTTAGATTGGCATTATACCGCAGGTTGGCCAATTTAGATGAGCAGATAGACAGGGAAGAGTTTGCCGCAGAGTTAATTGATCGCTTTGGAAAACTACCCGAAGAGGTGGAGCATTTATTGCTGGTAATGCAAATGAAGGATAACTGTGTAAGGGCAGGTATTGAAAAGGTAGATGCCGGGCCAAAAGGCGTCTTAATTAGTTTCAGAAATTCGACTTTTTCCGAACCAGTAGCTTTGGTCGAATTGTTGGCAAGTTGTCCTCATGGATTTAAGATGAGAGCCGATCATAAATTATTTATTCGTGATCATTGGCCCGGCTCGCAACAGCGTTTACGAGGCGCCGCTAACTGGGTTAGTAAAATTGCCGAATTGGTTATTGAACCAAAAGCATAGGGTGGCGCTCAGTCTCGGTTCTAAATCGAAAGAATTATGAATAATTGGCCGGTGTGTAGGTTAAAAGCTGTCTTAGCAATTGTGTGCGGCTGGTTACCTCGGCCTTGACGTAAACTGAGCGCAAATGATTTTCCACAGTTCGCACGCTAATTCCAAGGTTTTCTGATATTTCGGTATTGCTTAAGCCTTCGGATAAGGCAATTACGATTTCACTTTCTCTTATAGTCCAACCAAATAGCTCAGCGCATTTTGCAATTGCGATATTAGTATGCACAAACCCAAGTCGCACCGTGTAGCGGGATTGCCCGGCAGATGAAATGGTGCGTTGAATCGAGAAATTGATAGTGTCGTTCAGCAATGAACGGTCTTCATTGCGGTACTGCCGGGTAAGGTTGATGTGTTTGTGGCCACTATCCATCATGTTCCGAATTGATTGCGATATATTCAACATCAAAAATGGCAAATCACCAAAAGTACCGGAGTCTACGTTATCGCTCATTTCATGAATTTGCAGAGCTTCATCAAGAATAATATAGCCGGTATCTTGTAAAATTGCTTTGAGATTTTCACTAAGTAATTGGAAGCGCGCTAGTTTCTTTTTAAATGTTAAACGAGCAATGGTAGAGCCAACAATAGGCGCAATATTGACCGCTTTACGTAGGGCATTTTCGCCAAAATCACGGGAACCGGCAGCTCGGTGGAAGCCAATCACCACCATTAAGTCACTGTTTTGCATTTGCGGACGCACGGCTACCGCCAATACATGGCGAATTCCACCAGGCTTTAGGAAGTCATTGTAATAGCTTGACTTTACAAATTTTTCACGTTCGCAAACATCAGACAAACGATAAACATCAGTAATTGCATCGAGTTTTGATGCAGTTGTTTGCGTTGTCATTCGACTTACGATTACTGGGTCGGTACGATGATACTTTTGTACGTATTGGTTATGAACCTTGTTGGCGACACCGTGAGCTAAATTGTGACCGATATGATAACCTTTGGCACCTTTTTGGAAATGCATGAGAACGCTGGTATCTGCTCCTAGATCTTGCGCTACCGGGCCCAATAGGGTGTTTTCCAATGATGAATAATCATAACATTCGGCAACATCCCCGAACAGATGAGGGGCAATAATCTCGGTATCTGACATTTGAGTATGAGGCAAACTTTTGACCTAAAATTGCTGAACTATTTCAAGATTGGGGTAAACTGAGGCTACCGTCAAGAGCGGGCGCTTTGTTCTAATTCATTCGTCATACGCTCACGCATGATATTTTTTTTGACTTTTCCGGTTACCGTCATCGGGAATTCTTCAACTAATTTGATGTGGCGAGGAATCTTAAAATGAGCAATCTTTCCATAGCAAAATTGTTTTAATTGCTCGGCATTTAGCGCGCAATCGGCAGCTAAGCGCACCCATGCGCAAACTTCCTCTCCATATTTATCGCAAGGAACGCCAAATACTTGTGCTTCGACAATGGCTGGATGGGTAAATAAAAAGTCTTCAATTTCACGAGGAAAAATATTCTCACCGCCGCGAATGAGCATGTCCTTAACCCTGCCAACAATATCGCAATAACCTTCATTATCAATCACCGCTAGGTCGCCAGTGTGCATCCATCCATCCTTATCAATGGATTCTGCAGTTTTTTCGTCATCATTCCAATAGCCTTGCATAACTGAATAGCCTCGTGTGCAAAGCTCGCCTTTAATTCCGCGTTTGGTGGTTTCGCCTTGTTTATTAATTATCTTGACTTCTACATGGGGGTGGACACGCCCCACTGATGAGACCCGTTTCTCAAGAGGGTCAGCTTTGGCGGTTTGGAAGCTAACCGGCGAAGTCTCAGTCATTCCATAGGCGATAGTGACCTCGCTCATGTTCATGTGGGAAATGACACGTTTCATAACTTCGATCGGGCAGGGGGATCCTGCCATAGTTCCGGTGCGTAGCGATGAAAGATCAAAATATTTGAAATCTGGATGATCCAACATGGCGATAAACATGGTTGGGACACCGTAAACAGCAGTGCATTTCTCGCGCGCAACTGCTTGTAGCACGGCACCAGCGTCAAATTTCTCCGAAGCATAAACGGCAGTTGAGCCATGAAGCAAGCAGGCTAGGCTTCCCATAACCATGCCAAAGCAATGATATAAAGGCACTGGTATGCAGACCTTGTCATTGGCCCCGAGATTCTGTGCGGCTCCGACAAAAAAAGCATTGTTCAATATGTTTTTATGGGTGAGAGTTGCCCCTTTGGGGGCTCCGGTAGTTCCGCTGGTGAATTGAATATTAATCGGATCATTGGCATTTAGTTGCCTTTGGATTTGTCGCAGCCTTTTTAGATCAAACTTTCCACTTTCACCCAGAACATCGTCAAATAAATGAAACCCTGATACTGGGTTTTTGTTAATGAGGATTTTATGTTCAACGAGCGGCAGCTTACCATTGTCTAATAGTGCATCAACCATTGCGACATAATCGGTGTGTTTGGAGTTTTTAGCCAAAACCAGCGCCTTGCACCCAACTTTGTTTAAGGCATATTCCAGTTCTCGTGACTGATAGTCTGGGTTGATATTCACCAAAATCAATCCAGCTAATGCAGTGCCAAGTTGCGTAATTGTCCATTCGGTGCAGTTAGGCGCCCAAATGCCCACCCGATCCCCGGGCTGCAAGCCCAATTGCAATAACCCAGCTGCAAGGCTGCTGGCGCGTTCAAGGAGCTGTGAAAAAGTTAAGTTTTGTTCTTGATGTACTGATACTAATGCGATGGCATCGGGCCATTTGTCAGCGGCTAGATATAGAGCATCTGCAATGGTTCCCTCAAACAGGGGAGCCTCAAACGAACCTATGACATGGCTTTTGGTTGGATCCATTTGGCGCCCCTTAGGTATAAAAGTAGATTTAAGGCGAGAACCTTAGTCAATATCTGGAAAATCTACGGTTAAATGACTGGCTTCGCCACCTTCTAGGGCCATTTGATACATCATTTTCCCGTCAACAACAGCAGCAATGCTACCATCATCGTTATAACCTAAAAGCGGGCCGTGCATTACTGCAAACATGGTAAATCCACCGGGGCTATCGGGCTGATGAATAGCGCCTGCTGGTTCCCAGACATAATGCATTCCGGGGCCTCGATCATCGTCATACCCAAACTCGCCCTCTAAAATCAGACCCTCAACAGCGCCAACATGGCCGTGTACTGGCGCATCATTATCCGGTTCAACTTTAAGGATCATTGAATAACCACCGGTTTTCATATCGACATTGAGCAGCTTAAACCATGTGCCTTCGATTACCCACGGCAACCATTTCAAACTGTTTGTATCTAGAAATACTGAAACCCTTGGTTTTACTGCCTTTACGGTCATGTTGTCGGTTTTTTTTAATTGGATGGTGGCCATTTCTTTCCCCTTTTTTTTGAAAAACTATAACAACTGTTTTGCATTTATCAGGGAAAAACATATGACGGGAACCCCCTAGTTAAGCGGGTTTTTTAGTCAAAAAGCCGAGTTTTTTGATAAATTTTGGGGTAAGTGCGAAAAACTGAGTAGTTTACGCTATTGGCTGGCGTGTTTCAATCGGGTCAAATTGACGCAACTAAATCACATAAAACTTTAGGGGGAATCATGTCATCGTTTTCTAAAAATCGCAAGTCATCAATTTCATCAATGCTCTCAACAACCGCCATTGGTTTGGCGGTTTGTGTTACCAGCATCGGGTTTTCCGCTAATGTCGCTTTTGCGCAAACAGACGAAGAAGCTCACAAAGGTTTTGACGAGATCGTTGTTACCGCCCGTAAGCGGGAAGAAAGTGTCGAGACAACACCAATTGCAATTTCTGCCTTTACCGGAGAAACGATGGATGAGCGCGGGATTGTAACTATTGCTGACGCGGCTAGATTTGTTCCAAATTTAAATATTTCCACAAACCCTGCCGGCGGTGGCAGTGGCAGCTCCTCAATGATATTCTTGCGTGGGGTAGGGCAGGTTGACTTTCAATTACCACTGACCCGGGTGTCGGTATTTATATTGATGGGGTTTATTACGCTAGAGCTACCGCAACCATTATGGACTTGCTGGATCTAGAAAGAGTTGAAATTCTGCGTGGCCCGCAAGGCACGTTGTTTGGTAAGAATACAATTGGCGGCGCTATTAGTTATATTTCTGCAAAGCCAAATCCAGATGGCGGCGGAAAGTTTGAGTTGCGAGGTGGCCGCAATAATTATTTTGAAGGCCGGGCGATGATTGATGCGCCAATTAGTGATAACTTGAATTCACGGTTTTCCGCGCTTTATAAAACCAAGGATGGCTATACAGACCGGGTGTTAACCGGTGAACGCGAAGGTGACCAACGCACATTTGCTGGCCGTGCTATGTTTGAGTGGACTCCAAGTGATCAATTTACGGCTGATCTTGCGATTGACTATACTGATAGAAACGGAACTACAGCCGAAACTGCAGTTCTGCAATTCGTCCCGGCAACTCCATTGGCTGGCCTTTGGGGGGCTTTAGTTGGCGGCCCAACAAATCCTCCTGCCGTCGTAAACACCAATCCGCGTCAAAGTAACTCTACTGGCCCTAATGTAGATGATAGCGAAACTTTCGGCGTTGGTTTGACCATGGAGTATGATTTTGGTTCTGCCATTCTAAAATCCATAAGTTCGGCACGAACTTTAAGCGCTGAGTTTGGTCGTGATGGTGATGGAACTCCAAACCAATATCTTGAAACTCTAAATAAAGTCGTGCAGCAGCAATATTCACAGGAATTGCAGTTGTCTGGCAATAGTTTTGATGATCGCTTGAAATGGGTTGGCGGGGTCTATTATTTTAACGAGTTGGGTAAGGATACCAATGATGTGCGCCTTGCTTCAGGTCTTTATAACGCACTTGAAGCCTTGCCTGGAGCTTTTATCCCATTGTTGCCAGGAGCTGTCTGTCCTGGGCCATTTCCGCCGAATGTTTGTGCTGGTGGTGCAGGCAATCCGTTTAACCCCGGTCTTGATTTAGATTTTGATATTTACAACAAGGTTCAGGTTGATAGCTATGCCATGTTCGGAAGTGGTACATTTGCGCTAACCGATCGGTTAAATGTAACTGCCGGTTTGCGATATTCTGATGAAAGTAAACGTTATTTTCTTGATCATAGCCGGGTAAATGCTGGCGTGGCGATTATTCCTCCAACGACGTTAACTGATAGCTGGAGTGCATTATCTCCCAAATTTAGTGTTGATTTTCAAGCAGACGAAAACACACTGTTATATACCTCTGTGTCCCTTGGCTTCAAAAGTGGTGGCTTTAATGGTCGTCCGACAACTCAAGGAGCTGTCGATAGTTATGCTCCTGAGTTTGTCTGGTCATATGAAGCTGGCGTAAAAACCAGTTTTGCTGACCGGCGGGCTTTATTATCTTTGGCAGCGTTTATTTATGATTATCAGGATATGCAGCTCACATCTGTTCGGGCTGATCCAACTGGTAATTTGTTACTGGTAACGGAAAATGCCGGCACTGCTAATATAAAAGGTTTTGAAGCCGAGTTGCGGGCAATGGTGACTGATAATTTCATTGTTGATGCGACATTGGGTTTGCTTGATGCCAGTTATGATACATTAAATTCAGGCGCTACGGTTACCACTGATCTGAAATTAACCAGAACGCCAAAATTTACCATGTCGCTAGGCGGGGAGTATACAGTTCCAATTTCTGATGATTTTGACTTGGTGTTGCGTAGTGATTATTCGTATCAAAGTTCACAAGCTCTTGATCCAGCTAATACTGCGGCATTAATTCAAGACGGTTATGGCCTGTTGAGCGCCCGTATGACCTTGCGACCACAAGCATCTAATTGGGAGGTTACATTGTACGGCACCAACATCACCAATGAGTTATACTTACAAAGTGGACTTACCACTTTGGACAGCTTTGGGATTGTTGAGGGAAGCTATGGCCTGCCATCTGAGTGGGGAATTTCCACTAAGCTAAAGTTCTAATCTGATTGCAAAACCACGTCCGGGGTACTTCTTTATTTGATTTGAGGTTCCCGGCGTGGAAAAGTCATGGTTCATAAATAAATCACTGAACTTATTTGCGCTAGAAAAGGCTTTGCAAAATGACTGATTACTCAAAAACTGATCCTGGAATGTTGGTGTTTATCAACCAGTTTTACGCTGCGGAAAAAGTAGGATTTGAAGCTGTCGGCTTGGAAAATGCCCGGGCGATGTTGGACGCTTTTCCTGACATGGTGGATTTGCCCGCAATTGAAGTTGGTGAGGTTCGTGATCTTAAAATTGCAGGTGCAGACGGGCCATTAAAGGCTCGGCTTTATGTGCCAAGAAATGCCGAAGCCAACAGCCCCGCCCTCATATTTTTTCATGGTGGCGGTTGGGTCATGGGAGGGTTGATCTCTCATGATCGTCCGTGCCGAAGGATATGCAGTGTCGCCAACATTCCAGTGCTTGCCGTTGATTACCGTTTGGCACCTGAACATGCTTTTCCTGCGGCAGTAGACGATGCTGAGGCGGCGTTTTATTGGGCTGTTGATCATGCAAATGAATTGGGAATAGATAAAACCAGATTAGCCGTCGGCGGAGATAGTGCTGGCGGAAATCTTGCGGCTTCAATTTCTTTGGCACTGCGGGGCAATGAGCGCGGTGAACCGGCGTTTCAGTTTCTAATTTACCCAGCATTGCAAGGCTTTGGACGGGCCGCTTCTCACGAACAATTCGGTCAAGGTTACGCTCTTGATAAAGCTGACATGAATTTCTTTACTACATCATATGCCGGTTCTGATGCTAATTTATTGCAAGATCCGCGCCTGTGGCCGCTCTTGTCTGATAATTTTGATGATGCACCAGCAGCTTACATTATCACTGCCGGGCAGGATCCACTTCAAGATGATGGATCCGCTTATGCAGGCGCACTTGAGGGTGCCGGGGTTTTGGTCACACACCAGCATTACTCTAGCATGACCCACGGGTTTTGCTCAATGACGGCTTTATCTGCATATGCCCTGCAAGCACTTGAAGATGGCGCCAAGTTTCTTGGTGCTGCAATGCGCGGCAAAGGTTGATAAATGAGTGAAACGAGCGGAAGATTAGCAAAAAGAGGCTGTATCATCACCGGTGCAGCCTCGGGGATTGGCCGTGCTACTTGTTCCGTATTTGCCCAAGAAGGCGCGCGGGTTATTTGCGCAGACTTCAATTTCGATGGTGCAAAGCTGACAGCTAATTCATGCGGCTCTGAGGCAATCGCAGTAGAACTTGATGTAAGCTGCCCGCAAAGCTGGAATGCCTGCATGGATGTAGCGAACGTGGAGTTCGGCGGTCTTGATATTCTGGTTAATTGTGCAGGTATTGGCCGCAATGGCGATTTTGAGGCGTTTTCACTTGCCGATTGGAATGACTTAGTTGCGGTTAATTTGACCGGTACATTTATTGGCTGCCAGATGGCAATGGCTGTGATGCGACCGCAGACAAGCGGTGTTATCATCAATTTGTCCTCAATTGCTGCCACCTTGGGCGGGGCTGATATTGCCGCCTATTGCGCGACCAAAGGTGGAGTTTCATCCCTGACAAAAGCAGTTGCCATGCACGGCGCACCATATGGAGTGCGGGTTTGTGAATTGGCTCCAACCTATGTGGATACAGAATTGTTAGATAATGCTGAAATTCATTTTCCATCGCGACAGAAAATGCTTGGCCAAATGGCCGAGCTTATTCCTCTGGGCCGGGTAGCAAAGCCTTTGGAGATTGCAAATGCTATTCTTTTGCTGGCATCCGATGAGGCAGCAATGATTACGGGGTCAACCTTGTTTGTAGATGGAGGGCAGAACTCTGGCATGCCCAGTCGTCACTCCCAAAGGTAGCAAGCTAGAGTGAGTTACGCTTTATAGCTGTCTGTTGGTGTTGGGAAATATCTTCGTATTTTTGAAAATCAGTTCAACAAAGGAAAGCAAATGAAAATTTTTTCTTCTTTTATTGCCTTTAGCGCAGTTTTCAGCCTTGGGTTAGTGCTTTTGGTGCAAATACCGCAACCAGCCACGGCTGCCAACTCACCAGATTTTATTGAATTCACCATCAATGTGCCAGAAGACGTGTTGTCGATGACGCACGGATTTAATACCGGCTTAATGAAAATTCCTCCAACCATCACTTCGTTGTCAGGCAGTGCAGATCAAAGCATGCTTGCTGTTACAGCTCGCCTTCGCAATGCTGGTGGAGAATTCGTCGGTATCGCCAGTGAACTTGAAGTGTTTCCAGATGCAATCGGCCCACGTCCTGGAATGAGCTGGAAAACCGATTGGACTATTACAACTAAGCAGGGATCCTTGTTTATATATCAAGAAGAGAGGGTTCCAGATGCACATATTCCCGCTTTTTCACAATTGGCATCAGGGCAAAACTGGCACGGGTCCATCATTGCGAACATTTCATCAGGGCCGCACCCATCAGGGCGTGGGATTATTATTGGCGGAACTGGCGTTTATGCTGGGCGTACAGGAACTTTTATTGAACGAGTGGATTTAACCGGTCTGACCACAAAGGGTGAAATGCTGGGCGTAATGTATCTGCAGATTTATCTGGATAAAAAATGAGTACGCACAAAAAAAGACTTTTTGGTAAATCCTGCATTGTTACTGGTGCAGCGCGGGGCTTGGGTGCTCAGATTGCAAGAACATTCTGTGAGCATGGGGCTAAGGTATTAATAACCGATATTGATGAAGTCACCGGCCGAGATACTGCCAATAAAATTGATGCAGTTTTTGCAGCTCAAGACGTAACTGATGAACAAAGTTGGGAAAAAATAATCCAGATTTGCGAAAGCGAATTTGGTGAACTTGATGTTTTAGTAAACAATGCTGGCTTGGCACAAACTGGCGAGGGTCTATCACCAGAAGACAGCTCATTAGCAGCATGGAAAAGAATGTTCACCGTCAATGTTGAAGGGGTGTTTTTGGGTTGCCGCGCTGCCTTGCCTGCAATGCGTGAAAGCGGCGGTGGATCAATTATCAACATGTCATCTTTGGCAGCATTGGTTCCGACGCCGTTTTTTACTGCTTATGGTGCTAGTAAGGCTGCTGTTACTCACCTCAGCACTTCGGTGGCAATGCATGGGGCGCCGGACGAAATTCGTTGTAACACAGTGCATCCCGGGCAAATTCAAACAGATATGCATAATGCCTTGGTTGCCGATGCCTCGGCAAAGTCCGGCGCGCCACTTGCTGCGGTTGAAGCAGATTTTGCCTCGCGTATTCCAATGGGAAAGTTTCAGCAAGCAGAAGATGTTGCCAATATGGTGCTGTTTTTGGCCAGTGATGAAAGCGCCCAGATTACTGGTACGCAAATGGTCGTTGATGGCGGCATGCAACTTACAAATTAAAAGGAAAGATCATGAGTAAAATACTTTCATTCGGGCAGCCTTTGGGTGCAATTATGCAAACTGCCTATGTAGTCGATGATCTAGAGGTCGCAGCCCGCAAATGGACAGAAACTTTGGGTATTGGCCCTTGGTTGTTATTGGAACATTTTGAAGCTGATAATATGACCTATTATGGCAAACCGACCGATGTCGATTTATCGGTGGCTTTGGCTTATGCCGGCTCAATGTGTTACGAACTGATATTCGTTCATAGTGATGTGCCTAATGTTTATTCGGACGTAGTGCGTAAACAAGGCTTTGGCTGTTTTCATCATTGGGCGATTTCTACCGAGACCTTTGACGAAGATGTGGCGCGTTATAAATCACAAGGTTACGAAATTGCATTTTATGGCGAAGTACGTCCGGTAGGCGGCAAGCGCTTTGCCTATATTGATACCCTAAAAGACAATGGCGGCATGATTGAGTTAATTGAAATCAGTCCTGAAGTGGAAGGTCTGTTTTCTATGGTCAAGGACATGAGTGAAAACTGGGACGGCAAGGATATTATCCGCAGGCCATAATTTATGTCTGAACAAAACCAATCAGTTACAGCATCAAAAGCAGGAAAAGTGCATGAATAAGGTCAAACAAATTGACGTTGATAGCAGATCTATTGTTGCCGCTCTTACTTTGCTTGCAACTATTGCACCGGCGGCTGCAGTTTTAAGCCCGTTATTAGTGGGGGCTTATGTAACAGATATGGGTTTTACGCCGCAGCAAGGAGGTAAAATCATTGCTGCTGAGCTTATTGGAGCTGCGCTATCCTCACTTTCTACATTTTTCTTAATTAGTCGAGTGAACTGGCACAAAATCCTGTATGGCGCGCTGTTAATTATGTTCATTGGCTATGTAACTTCATGCGTAGTTACCACGTTTGATGTTTTCTTGGTAGTTAGGTTTATATCTGGTCTTGCTTTGGGAACGTTGATGACCATGACGATTGTTGTGGCTGGAATGATGAAAGATCCGGAACGGGCTTTTGGTTTTTGGTCATTGGGGCAGATTATTTTTGCTGTGATCGGCTTTGCTATATTCCCCAAATTCCTTCCGATGATTGGGCTAGACGGGTTTTACATATTTATGGCCATTGCAATGGTGTTATTAGTTTTTCCAGCTCGGTTTATGCCGCAAGCAGGCATAATAAATAACAATGAGTCAGGGACTGTGACAGCTTCAAAATGGATGGTTGGCATTGGAGCGCTAGCTGTATTTTTATTTTATACGGCGATTGGCAGTGTTTGGGCTTATGTTGAGCGAATTGCCGACCAAGCAGGATTAGAAGCTGATACTATTGGTTATGTATTATCTATCTCATCGCTTTTGGGGGTTATAGGAGCCGGTGCTGCTACTTGGATTAGTACAAAATATGGACGTTTTTTACCCTCGGCAGCAGGATATATTCTTGTCGGAATTGGCATATTGCTGTTGTTTGATCTGACAAGTCTAATATTTTATGTGCTTGCTTCATTGGTATTTAAGTTTGCATGGTGGTTTACCGCCCCATACCTGCTGGCCAGTGTTACTAGTTTGGACACATCAGGGCGGGTCGCTATTTTGGTGAACTTTGTCATCGCCTGCGGGTTAGGCTTAGGCCATGCTATGGGCGCTCAGGTATTGACATTTACCCAAAAAATAGCTGGCGGGGATTTGAACTATAATGCAGTCGTGATCTTTGGGGTAATTAGCTTAGCGGTGTCTTTTCCGCTGCTAGTTATGGTCTTTCGTGTCCATGCATTTCGTGATGATCTGGTGCCAGAAGTCAAAGCATGAGTAATTTCTAATGCGTTATTTTACTTGAGTAAAATATCATAAATCCTGCTTGGCAATGATCACAAATTAAAGTATATGATTTTTCATGTAGTTACATTGAGGCATTAAAGTCATGTCAGAAAAATTTATTGATAATTATTTATTGTTCCAACTGGCGTTGGCTTCGCATACTTTTTCTGAGGAATTTTATGAGCAATTACGCGTCGAAGGGGTTAGTCCGGCTAAGTGGAGAATATTGATCAATTTGGTGGATTGCCCGGGAATGTATCTGACTGCTTTGGCCAAATATGCTTTGTATGAACAATCGCGTGTTACCAAGCTTGTGGATCAATTAGTTGGTGAAAACCTAGTTGAGAAACGCACCAGCCATCAAGATCGCCGACGAGTTAGCGTTCATATTACCAAGCAAGGATTGGACTTGGTTAAGCCGTTAATTGAGCAAGCAAAAATTCACGAATCCGGTGTGCTATCTGCTTTATCAAAAGATGAGCAGAAAATCATAAAATCAATATTAAGCCGATTGGCAAAAAGACATGCCAAGGACATGCAGGTTTCAAGCTTGAAACTTGTTGATACAGAATAATGAAAACCACAAACAACTGAATAACCAAGGGAATAAAATTATGGCAAAAGCATTTGCATCTTCTACTGACACGGAAGAAAAAACTGAAACTTTAAACGTGTTGGCGGATGGGGTTTACGCCTTAACCGCTGAGGGAGACCCAAATATAGGCGCCATTGAGGGCGAAGACTTTATTGTCGCAATCGAGGCCAGAGCCACGCCAAAGGCCGCATCTGATTGGCTTAAGAAACTGCGCGAGCATACTGATAAACCAGTGCGTTATTTAGTGCTTACCCATTATCATGCAGTTCGGGTATTAGGTGCCTCGGCCTTTGATGCCGGTGAAACAATTGCTCATGAAAAAACCGCGTTTTTATTGAATGAACGCGGGCAGGAAGACTGGGATAGTGAATTTGGTCGTATGCCGCGCCTGTTTCGAGAGCCAGATGGTATTCCCGGACTTACCCATCCAACGCTCACATTTAATGATGAAATGACCATTGAGCTTGGCGGAGATCGCGGCCATTTGGAGTTAAAATTCTGTGGTCGTGGTCATACTGCAGGTGATATTGCAATTTGGTACCCAAAGCATAAAACTCTGTTTGCCGGTGATTTGGTCGAGGCCGAAGCTGCGCTTTATACCGGCGATGCCTTTCATATGGATTGGGCTAGCGGTACACTTGATACGATCAAATCTTTTGAAGCTGAAATGCTAATTGGCGGGCGCGGAGCTGTGGCCATGGGCCGCTCTGCTGTTGATGCCGCCATCGAACAAACTAGAGAATTCTTGCTTGGCATGCAAAAGCACGTCAAAGCCGCCCACGATAATGGGGGAACCCTAAAAGACGCATTTGAGGCTACCCATAAGGCTTTGGCCCCTAAATTCGGCCATTGGCCAATATTCGAGCATTGCCTTCCGTTTAATGTGCAAAGGCTGTGGGATGAATATGACGGTATTGACTGGCCAAGGATATGGACAATGGATCGCGATCGTGAGGTTTGGGCGTTGTTGCAAGACTAGGAGGTTAACATGAGCTTTGATGCTATTCCTGTCTATAAAACAAAAACTTATCGTAGGCTTTGTGATGCGGAATACTCCAGTATTAAGAAGCACCAGTTCGTGGTGGTGGGGTCAGGGCCAGTCGGGTTAGCGTTGGCTTTGTTTATGGCGCGCAAAGGTCATGAAGTTGTAGTGCTGAGCGCGTTTGATTTTATTCCGGGCGGTTCAAAGGGCATTTGTTATTCCAAAGAGGCTTTGGATATTTTTGATGCTCTTGGAGTTGGCGCACGCATTGTAGAAAAAGGCGTGATCTGGAATGTTGGCAAAGTGTTTTGGGGGCAGGGGGCTGAGCCCGTTTATCAATTTGATATGTTGCCCATTAAAGATCAAAAGAACCCCGGTTTCGTCAATATTCAGCAATATTATGTCGAAGACTATCTGGTCGATGCGCTTGAAGAAATGGACAATGTAGATATTCGTTGGGGCCATGCGGTTATTGACTTACAAACAGAAGAAAATGACGCAATTATAACTGTGCAAACCAAGGACGGTGATTATCAGTTAGCAACCGATTATGTGTTGGCATGCGATGGGTCAAAATCGTCCATCCGTCATTTAATGGGTTTGGATTTTAAGGGCCGCGTTTTTGAAGACAGCTTTTTAATTGCCGATGTAAAGTTCAAGCAAGAACGCCCATCAGAGCGCTGGTTCTGGTTTGATCCACCGTTTAATCCCGGCCGCACTGCACTTTTGCACAAGCAGCCAGACGACATTTGGCGCTTGGATTTCCAATTAGGCTGGGATGTAGATCGAGCTGAAGCCATTAAGCCTGAAAATGTGGCCCCATTTATCAAAGGCCTACTTGGCGAAGATATTGAGTATGAAGAAGACTGGATGAGCATTTATACATTCCAGTGCCGACGTATGGATAGTTTTGTTCATGGGCCAGTAATTTTTGCTGGTGATGCGGCCCATCAGGTCAGCCCGTTTGGGGCAAGGGGCGCTAATTCTGGTCTGCCGGACGCATTTAATCTGAGCTGGAAGCTGGACATGGTTTTGCGGGGTCTAGCATCAAAAGAATTGCTGGAAAGCTATAATCATGAACGAACTTATGGAGCGGATGAAAATATCTTAAACTCCAGTCGATCCACAGACTTTATTACGCCAAAATCACCGATTTCAACCATTTTTCGTGATGCGGTTTTAGAACTGGCTAGTGAATATGAATTTGCTAGACCTTTGGTCAATTCCGGGCGCCTATCAGCACCAACTCCATGTTATGATAGCCCGTTATCTACCCCTGATTTGGATATGGACGAATTTGCTTGCGGGCCTCGACCTGGGGATATTTGTGTGGATGCGCCGATTGAGCTGGACGGGCAAGAGAATTGGTTGTTGCAAGCTTTGCCAGATAGTTTCTCGTTATTGCATGTTGGTGAAAATCCGGTTTCTTCAGACTTAACAACACTAACCCTACCGGCCACCGATCTGATTGCGCAGCGCTATGACGTTGGGGCTACATATCTGGTTCGCCCCGATAAAATTGTTGCGGCAAGGTGGAAACAGCCAACATTTAAGCAAATTAAACAAGCCCATCAACGGGCTTTGGCCCAAATGGGAGCTTGAAATGAAACCTGAAGCGCACTTAAACTTAATGGCAAACTTACCTGAGCCTGATCAGGTATATGAAGTGCTTATTAATGCCCATGACGGTTTAACGCAAAGTGAAAGCGCCAAATTAAATGCAAAATTGATCTTATTGCTTATCAACCATATTGGAGATTCCAAAATCATTATTGAAGCGATAGAAAAAGCTAAATAAATCATTTTGAAGTTGGAAATCCAAAATTCTACTCACGGTTTGTTGATCTATTAGCAACAAAAATAGATAGACAGCACCTGCATTGTTGCGCGAACTTACCGCCTAGATCCTGATCCTAAGTAATAGGTTATAGTTGGTGAATGAGACCATAGAGCAAGCAAAATCTAAAAAGTCGAAATCCGGAGCTTTGACAGCAAGTGGATTTGGTAGCAGTTTCTTGGCTTTGGTCAGTGCCTCATGCTGCGTCTTACCATTTTTTCTGCTAAACCTTGGGGTTGGCGGCGCATTGGTCGGACGCCTTGCATTATTTGCGCGATATAAGGACTGGTTTTTAGGGGCAAGCGTTTTGCTGATTGTGATCGCAATTATATTTGCCTTTAGCGGAGGGCGCCGGCCCAGCCGTTTTGTTACGCTTTGGCTTTTCATGTCGATTTTACTGGTGATACTGGCTTATGTTCTACCAAATTTTGAGGGTGAGATATTAAGCTGGCTGCAATCAAAACAGGCCTGATAATTAGCTAATTTATAATTACAACATAAGGGTCAACTGACCCTTATGCGCAGACACTTAGAAACCCTTATCATACTCTATTTTAGCATTTGTCTAACCAAAGAATAACCCTTAATGACCCATGTCTGACCCTTATTATCCTTTGGGCCGGTGAGGATAAATCGCAGTAATTCTTGTTGGGGTTTGAACTTGTTATAATAGTTGTGGGAGCAGGTAGTTTGACTTGCTACGGCTATTTGACATGGTGAATACTAAAAAATCTCAATGAATTATGGGGTTTTGTGAAAAGTAGATACTAAATGCTTTGTAAAATAGTTCATCTTTGTGTGTGAGCTGCATAAATTTCACAGCGGATAAACTCACAAAATCGTATTTATTGTTTTTTCTAAGCAAGCCTCACGGTTTATAGAGGAATGTTATCGTGTTTTTTCCATGGATTGCTCAATTGCTTGTTTTTCAAAGTTCTAAGCGCACCAATTACCCGTTTGCGAGTATTGCGCGGCATGATTACATCATCAATATAACCTCGGCGGGCGGCAATAAATGGATTAGCGAAATTGTCTTCATATTCCTTGGTTCGCGCCGCTATTTTGTCTGGGTCATTAGCTTCGGCCCGAAAAATAATCTCAACTGCGCCCTTGGCTCCCATTACCGCAATTTCAGCAGTGGGCCAGGCATAATTCAAATCGCCGCGCAAATGCTTGGATGCCATAACGTCATAAGCCCCACCATAGGCTTTGCGGGTGATGATAGTTACTTTTGGCACTGTGGCCTCGGCATAAGCAAATAACAGCTTGGCGCCATGTTTAATCAAACCGCCGCTTTCTTGTTTGGTGCCAGGTAAAAAACCCGGGACATCAACAAATGTTACTAACGGAATATCAAAAGCATCGCAAAATCTTACAAATCTGGCGGCCTTTTTAGAGGCATCAATGTCCAAAACTCCTGCTAATACCATCGGTTGATTAGCGACAAAGCCCACAGTTTTACCATCAATTCTGGCGAAAGCTGTAATAATATTGGCTCCGAATGTTGGCATTATCTCAAATAAATCGCCTTCATCGGCTATCTTTTCTAGCAATTCTTTCATGTCATATGGGGTGTTCGGGTTATCTGGAATTAGCTTGTCGAGGCTTTGTTCAATGCGTTGATCCTGATCAAAACTGGGTCGTACTGGCGGCTTTTCCCGATTACTGCTCGGCAAGAAATCAATCAGGCGGCGGATTTGAACCAGAGCTTCAAAATCATCCTCAAAGGTCCCCTCGACCACGCCAGAGACTTTGGCGTGCATGGAGGCTCCGCCTAACTCCTCGTGGGTAACCACTTCATTGGTTACAGTTTTCACCACGTCTGGTCCCGTAACATAGAGATATGACGTATCGCGAACCATGAAAATAAAATCAGTCATGGCCGGTGAGTACACATCCCCGCCCGCACACGGCCCCATAATCACCGAGATTTGCGGTATCACGCCTGAGGCCAGTACATTGCGCTGAAATACTTCGGCATAACCGCCAAGGGCATCCACACCTTCTTGGATTCGTGCGCCGCCGCTATCAAAAAGACCGATAATTGGCGCTCCGTTTTTAAGGGCCATATCCTGTACTTTGCAGATTTTTTCAGCATGGGCCAGTGAAAGCGATCCACCAATTACGGTAAAGTCTTTGGCAAAAACATAGATAAGGCGGCCATTGATCGTGCCTTGTCCGGTTACAACTCCATCACCGGGAACTTTCTTGTCGCTCATACCAAAATCAGCGCAGCGATGTTCCACGAACATGTCATATTCCTCAAAGGAATTTTCATCGAGCAGTAATTCAAGGCGCTCTCTGGCCGTCAACTTCCCTTTGGCGTGTTGGCGCTCCATGCGCTGCGGGCCGCCACCGGCTTTGGCAGCGGCTCTGCGTTGATCCAATTGCTCGAGAATGTTCTTCATAGGTATGGTTCTCCTTAGCCTTCATTTTGCACGCTGATGGAAGTGAGCGCAACTAAATCAGGATTGCGCGGCCAGCATAAATTTGGTGGAGGCTTGCAAAGAGGCCAAAAGGTACTCGGCTCGCTCGGCGGCTTCTTCGTCCACCCCCCAACGCTCGATTTGCCAGTTTTCTTCGATGCGTGACAGGTCAAAAGCTGTTTTTGCGTCCAACTTTCCCTCCGCCAAAGCAAACCCCAGCACAGTAGAGCTTAAAATAGAGGCGGCATGGGTCATCGCAGTCAGCAAGAAAGGTTCCATTTCTAGCGCGGTGCTTCGCATGGTTTCTAAAGCGATCAGGGGAATTTGCGGTGATTGCAAGCCGGTGGATGTGCCAAGTCGTGCGCCAAAGCGCTGCTCAGCCCAATCTAGCCACACATCCCATTGCTGCGCTTGACGTTCTTGCAAATCCAATGGCTGCGCAACCCGAAAACACAACACGTCATTAGAAGCAAAACGCACCAATTCACCGACGGTTAGGCTCTTGGTCGCGCCCATATGGTCATGGGCGACATTGGCCAGCTTGGTGTGGGGCATGGCTTCAGGGTTAATAGTCTCGATTTGTGCATCCCACTCTGTGACCAGCAATTGTGCCAAAGCTTCGCTGGGCAAGCGCAAGCTTGTGCGCGCTGGGCTGGTCAAGGTCTTTTCATCAAGCATTATCACCCAAGAGCGGCCTTCTTGCTCATAGGAGACATTTTGGTAAAAACGTCGAATTTTCTTGAGTTCTTTCATCACTAATATTCCATGCCCTCAAAAGGATCGCTTGCATCTGGCTTCTCAAAACCCAGCATGTCCATGGCCTGCTTAAAGTGTTTTGGAAACGGACAGGTGAGGTCAAAGCGTCCTGTTACCGGATGCGGTAGAGAAATTCGCCATGCGTGTAACATCAATTGCGCTGGTAATCCGCCTAAAGCTTCACGATCACAGGTGTATTTGTGATCACCAGATATAGAATACCCGATTTCAGCTAGATGAAATCGCAATTGGTGAGTGCGTCCGGTTTCAGGACGTAAAGCTACAAGAGATGCCTTTTCACCGGCTTTTGAGATCACCCGGTATAAAGTTCTGGAGTATTGGGCTTCGCGTTCTCCATGGCGGCCCCATACCATCATTTCTCGACCTTCAAGGCCAATACCCTTCTTCATATAGCCCTTAATAATGCCCTCATGAGGGCGAGGGGTTCCTAAAACAATTGCCAAATATGTCTTTTGGGCAGAGCGAGATTTGAAAGACTTGGCAAGACCAGCGGTTGCTGCCGGTGTTCGGCCCAATAATAACAGGCCAGAAGTGCCTTTATCCAAACGGTGCACCAGTTTTGGTAAATATTCCAAGTCATCAAATGCCGGTAACATGCCATCAATATGACGATTGGTTCCAGTTCCGCCTTGAGTAGCAAGACCTGCAGGTTTGTTAAGTGCCAGCACTTGCTTGTCATCAAAAATAACCATTGATTTAATCAAAGCGCGATCCTTGTCGCTTATCCTTGGGCCAGCGGGAGTTTTGGGAACAGAAACCCTAAAAGATGGAAGCGAAACCTCCATGCCGGTTAATAGTCGGAAGTTAGATTTTGCCTTCTTGCCATCAACTCGCAAGTCACCTTTGCGCAAGGCTTTTTCGATCTGCGCCTGTCCAAGGCCAGCAAACCGTCGTTTCACCCAACGATCAAGCCTGGTGTCATTTTCTTCAGCTTTTACAATAACTTTCTGCATTTGATTCACCCGGCAAATAGCTTTTTAGCAATAAAAAGCCCTAAAAAGACTGCGAACACAGATAAGACCACAGAGCCTATCCCATAGCTTATAGCATTAACCCATGCTTTGCGCTGGATCATCTGCAACACTTCCAGTGAAAATGCAGAAAATGTGGTAAAGCCGCCCAACAACCCAACTCCGAAGAACAACCGCAAATCCCTGCCGCCATCAACCTGGAAAGTCATCCAGCCAATAAGTAACCCCATAGCAAAACCACCAAGGACATTAACCCCGAATGTTGCAATTGGAAAGCCAAGGTTTGGCCATGACAGCGCAATACGGCTTACCAAATGACGCGCGATTACGCCCAATCCACCACCAAGTCCAACAAGTAATACGCTTTTCATGGCGAGGGTTTACGCGTAAGCGGGCGGCGGAGCAAACTCATTTTGCAAGTTTTGCTGCACGTATGTTGCGCCACTGTTGCAAACGTTCAGTAACCTCTTGCTCAAAGCCACTTGCTTTTGGCTGATAAAATTGCTCACGGGGCATTTGTTCTGGAAAATAACTCTGACCTGAAAAGCCACCTTCAACTTCGTGATCATACTCATAGCCCTGACCGTAACCTTGTTGTTTCATTAGTGTAGTCGGAGCGTTTAAAATATGTTTTGGCGGCGCAAAAGAACCGGTTTCTGCTGCGCTGGCCATAGCTGCACCAAACGCCTTATATACGGCATTTGATTTTGGAGCGCATGCCAGATGAATACATGCCTGAGCCAAAGCCAACTCCCCCTCAGGGCTGCCCAACAAACGATAAGTTTCAACCGCTGCCAAAGCTGTTTGCAATGCAGAAGGGTCAGCATGTCCCACATCTTCTGAAGCCATGCGCACCAATCTTCTACCAATGAATAACGGGTCTTCGCCACCATGTAGCATTCTGGACATCCAATAAAGCGCGGCATCTGGATCTGAACCGCGAATGGATTTATGCAAGGCGGAAATCAGATTGTAATGACCATCCCGATCCCGGTCATACTGAACCGCGCGTTTTTGCAAAACTAATGCTAATTCTTCTACGTCCAGGCTAACAGCTTTTGGTAAAGCAAAAAGCTCTTCAGCCAAATTTAGTAAATAGCGTCCATCGCCATCGGCCATTTTGCACAAAACCCGCCTTGCTTTGGTGGTCAATGGCAGCTTTCCTCCTTTTTTCTGTTCAGCGCGGCTCAACAAAACCTGCATGGACGAATCACCTAAGCGCTCCAATACCAGAACCATGCAACGGGACAGCAAAGCTCCGTTTAGTTCAAAGGATGGGTTTTCCGTGGTTGCCCCAATTAACGTAACGACACCTTGCTCTACATAAGGTAAAAATCCATCTTGCTGCGCCCGGTTAAAGCGATGGATCTCATCTACAAATAACAAAGTGCCTTTGCCGGTTTGACGTCTGACTTTGGCCGCTTCAAAAATCTTGCGCAAATCAGCAACGCCAGAAAAAACAGCAGATATCGGCTCAAAGTATAGATTAGTGTGTGCGGCCAGCAATCTAGCAATACTGGTTTTGCCAACTCCTGGCGGCCCCCACAACACCATTGAAGAAAGACGGTTTTGCGCCAACATACGACCGATTGGTGCTTGACGCCCAAGTAAATGTTCTTGGCCCACGACTTCGGACAATTGCTTTGGGCGCAACAAATCAGCCAACGGGCGCGGAGCCGAAGCGGAGAGGCCCGCTGCTTCAAATAAATTACTCATAAATGTAGTTTACTGGTATTGAGGCCAACAGAGCAATCGGGTTTCTCAATGAAATTGATGCCTAATGCGTCCAGCTTTCTTTGCGATCGGCAGAAAAATTATCAGAATAGCTTTTAGACTGACGAGTCGGAGCTGTCTTTTCAATTAATCTGTACTCAATTCCATGGCGATTTGCATAGCGCTCGGCTTCCTGTTGCGATGCAAATTTCATTTTAACTTGTGTTTGTGTATTACTGGAACCAGTCCAACCGGTTAGCACATCAGTGCTGCGCGGTGTTGCCGAATCAAATTCCAATATCCAGATTTTAGTTTTTGCGCGCCCGGACTGCATGGCATTTCGGTCGGGTTGATAAATCAGGGCAGACATGAAGATCACCTCTTAACTGATGCCGCATCTAACTCCCATAATGGGATGCGGGTTTTAATGGTCGGGGAGACAGGATTTGAACCTGCGACCCTCTGGTCCCAAACCAGATGCGCTACCAGGCTGCGCCACTCCCCGATCAAGACGTGGTTGTATGCATTTTGATCGGCATTACAAGCCCCAAATTCAGCCAAAAGCACAATCTGGCTGAATTTTGAGTAATTAGTTGTTATTCCCACCTGAAATTGATGGCACTGCATCTGTTGTTTGTGGTTTATTATTAAACATTGCGTGCAGTATCTGGTCTCCTCGTTGCAATTGCCATTTTTGGGATAGCCCCGCATTAACCTCCAAAACCGCAGAAACTGGAACTCCCGATGAAATTCTTCGCAAAGATTCTGGTTTGGTGTTCCTAACAATTGTGACAATTTTTCCTGAGCTGTTGAGAAAAATCATATCCAAAGGTATCAGTGTGTTCTTCATCCACATGTTGATAACCTGTTTGTTCTCAAAATTAAATAACATGCCGGAATCATCGGCCATTTCTTTTCGAAACATTAAACCCTGAGATCGTTTGTCTGGACTGTTGGCAAACTCCACAGACAAAGAAACTATATTATCCCCACGCAAAATCTGTAATGGCTGAGGTGGGCCAAAATCCACAAGAGGCATTTCCGCTTGAGCGGTTAAACCTATGAACCATAAACCAAGTGCAATAAATAGAATGTTCTTCATAAAACTCATGTAGACGTTAACTAGATAGCTGGCAACTGTGTCAGGTCAATTTGCATAATATTGAGTTTGTAAACCAAACCTTCAGTGCCACAACAACAGCGCGAGATACAACAAAAATGCTTGCGCTTGAAGCTAGGTGAACTTAACTATTCATCGCAACTTTGAAACAGGCACAAAATGGCGACGCTGATAGACAATAAAGACAAACCTGTTGTTAGACATCCTGAAAAACAAAACCGGGCCGATAGCGAAGTATTGCGCAAGCCTGCTTGGATCAGAGTAAAGGCACCTGGAGGCAAAGGCTATAACGCCACCAGGAAGATCGTAAAGGACAAAGGCTTACATACGGTTTGCGAAGAAGCAGCTTGTCCTAATATGGGAGAGTGCTGGGACAAAAAACACGCCACTTTGATGATTATGGGCGATATTTGCACACGAGCATGTGCGTTTTGTAACATCCGAACTGGGCTGCCAACAGCTCTGGATCCAAAAGAGCCACAAAAAGCGGCGATCGCAGTTCGTGAAATGGGTTTAGCTCATGTGGTGATTACGTCTGTTGATCGTGATGATTTGGCTGATGGCGGTGCCATGCACTTTGCTGAAACCGTCAGGGCTATTCGTAAAATCAACCCAAGCACCAGCATTGAAATACTAACTCCGGATTTTTTGCGCAAACCGGGTGCCACTGAAATAATAATTGACGCAAAACCAGATGTATTTAACCACAATTTGGAAACGGTTCCGGCCTTGTATTTAAGCATTCGTCCTGGTGCAAGATATTTCCATTCCTTGCGATTATTACAGCAAGTCAAGGAGCGCGATCCAAAGCAGTTCACTAAATCAGGAATTATGGTTGGCCTTGGAGAAACTAAGGCAGAGGTGATGCAGGTAATGGATGATATGCGCGCCGCAAATATTGATTTCATCACTATCGGGCAATATCTGCAGCCAACCCGAAAACACGCACCTATTAAGCGCTTTGTCTCTCCAGATGAGTTTAAAACATTAGAGGTTATCGCCAAATCCAAAGGATTTCTAATGGTTTCCAGCAGCCCATTAACCCGCTCCAGTCATCATGCTGGGGATGATTTTGCCAAATTAAAAGCGGCGAGAGAATCGCAATTATCGAGTAATAGAACATGACGACTCGCCATGTTTTTAAACATATGCCGTTTAATTCCTCGGAATTGCACGCTCTTGCTTGGGATGTCGAAGATTATCCAAAGTTTATTAACTTTATCTCTGCAATTAGGCTGTTGAAGTCTGAAGAGACATTTATGCACGCCGAAGTCAGAGTTAAATATAAAATGTTGCGAGAATCTTTTGTTACTGAGGTAAGACGAGGGCCGGAAAAAAACGAAATATCAGTTCTGCTTACGAAAGGGCCACTTCGCAATCTTGAAAACCATTGGCAGTTTCACCCATTGTCAGATGGGTCAACTTTAGTTGAGTTTTGGGTAAAGTTCTCTTTTGCCATACCCTTGCTTGGGAAATTATTTCAGTCAAAACAAGAGCGTGCGGAGCAGTTGATTTTACAATCCTTTGAGTGTCGGGCCAAACAGTGTTGCTCAGCAGTGGTTAGTAATATGGATAATAGTATAATTGCTAAAGAAATTCAGCAGCTACATGCTAGTAGCAAGCATGCTTAATGCTTGGCGCACACTGTTCATACGCACATTGGCTCTGCCATCATTAGGAAAACAACATTCATGTGTTTGGGTTTTATAACCGATCCTAGCCACAGCAAAACAAACTAAACCAACTGGTTTTTCATTTGTTCCGCCACCTGGCCCGGCAATTCCAGTTACTGCCACGGCAGTGTCAGCACTCGATGCTGCCAATGCGCCTTCGGCCATTAATTCAGCCACTTTTTCACTTACCGCACCATGTTCAACCAGCATTCCTTGCGGCACCCCCAAGAGCGATGATTTTGCCTTATAAGAATAGGTGGTAAACCCGCAATCAAACACTGCAGAGGATCCTTCAACTGCAGTTAATGCGCCGCTAACTAAACCGCCAGTACAGCTTTCGGCTACTGCGATCATGTTTTTGCCCAAAACAGCTTTTTGCATAACGTCTTTGGCTTGTGCCAGCACATCATCTGGAAACATAGGAACCTCTAATGATTAAAGTATTGGAAGATTTCGAAATAATAAGATTAAAACTCCAGCGACCAAGCCCGCAAGCATATCATCGGACATAATTCCCAGACCACCAGGTAAGCGCTCCAGCCGCCCGATAAGCCAAGGCTTTACAATGTCAAACAACCGAAACAAAGCAAAAGCCGCAATTACCTCCCACAACACCGGAGCCACAAATGCCAGAGCTAACCATTGACCTGCAACCTCATCAATTACGACCTCAGAAGGATCTTTTGTGTCAATAGTTTTTGCATAATGCCCAGATGCCCAAACGCCAATAATAAAAGTCAATAAGGACAGAGCCAATAAAGCCTGCCAACCGAAAATTATCAATACGGCAACGCCAATTGGTAACGCGGCAAGTGATCCCCATGTGCCGGGGGCAGGGCGCAAATAACCTATTCCAAAAAATGTAGCAATTATCCGGCTGAGGAAATTCATATAAATTCTTTCATTACAGTAACACTAGCCAAAGCAGCAATACCTTCTTGGCGTCCAGTAAAACCCAATTGCTCTGTGGTTGTGGCTTTCACGCTCACTTGAGTGATGTCAAGCAAAAGAATTTCGGCAATTTTTGATCGCATCTGCTCCTTAACTGGATTGATTTTCGGTTGCTCGCAAATTAGCGTCAAATCTACATGCAAAACTCGCCCGCCATGCTTATTGGTTTGCTCTGCAGCACGGCTTAAAAAGATGTGCGAGCTAGCGCCTTGCCATTGTTTATCCGTTGGCGGAAAATGATCGCCAATATCACCCAAAGCCATTGCCCCCAACAAGGCGTCAGTGATCGCGTGTAACCCGACATCAGCATCGGAATGTCCCTTTAGCGAAAAATCGCAATTCAAAGTAATGCCACATAAACTTATGCTGTTTCCGGGGCATATCTGATGTACGTCATAGCCAGTTCCAGTTACGCATATTTGTGGTTTATCTTGCATTTTTTGTTTAGCTTTTTGCAAGTCATCAGGAGTGGTGATTTTGAAATTACCCGGATTACCGGCAATTATTTTACAACTTAATTCTGCCTGTAATGCAATTGATAAATCATCATCATATTTTTTTTGTAGATCAATTTCTCGATAAGCTGCTAGCAACTTGTTAAAATGGAAGCCTTGCGGTGTCTGCACTCGTTTAATTTGGTCTCGGTTTGCATCTTTTAGAACCGCACCGGTAATTATGTCGACTTCTTTAATTGCATCAATAACAGCAAGGGCAGGGGCGCAAGCCTCGGTTTGCTCTAACTCACTTAGCACTGCTGTTATGTCATTGGCAGTTACAAAGGGGCGGGCACCATCATGTATTAACACCAGCCCGCTGGATTGCGATTGCAGTGCCATCAATCCGGCAAAAACTGATTGGCTTCTAGTCTCTCCGCCAAAAACTCTCTGCGGAGGATTTTTAGGAAAGGCTTCTTCAAATAAATGAATATCGGCTTTTGCAATTACCACAATCAGGTTGGCAACACTCGGGTGCTGGGAAAAAGCTTTAACAGTTTGTTGTAGGATTGTCTGGCCGCCCAACAAGCAATATTGCTTAGGACGCTTGCTGCTAAAGCGCGAACCGCGCCCGGCTGCCACAATCACCACATCTGTTTTCATATCGCAGGCCTGTTTCATTAGTATCATATCTATGGCAACAATGATGCTTAACCGTTTCTATTAGCTAGAGTCTACTGGTGCATGAGTATTCAAATTGAAAATATTAGTTTAAAAAACCCAGTTGTTTTAGCTCCGATGTCTGGAGTCACAGATTTACCGTTCCGTTCTTTGGTTGGTAAACTTGGCGCCGGTATGGTCGTCAGCGAAATGACAGCTAGCGAGCAATTGGTTTTGCAAAGAAGGGACATGGTGCGCAAAGTCACAAAGGACGGCTCAGACGGGCCGTTTGTGGTTCAACTCGCTGGTCGCGAGGCCAATTGGATGGCTCTAGGGGCAAAGCTTGCTGTAGATGCAGGCGCGCAGATTATTGATATCAATATGGGATGCCCATCCAGAAAAGTAACAAAAGGTGCATCTGGTTCGGCGCTAATGCGGGATTTGGATCATGCCATAAAGCTAATTGACGCTGTTATTGCGGCGATAGATGTACCGGTAACTCTAAAAATGCGGTTAGGCTGGGATGACGCATCATTAAATGCCCCTGAACTTGCGCAACGGGCGCAAGCTGCTGGTATTGCAATGGTCTGTGTGCATGGTCGAACTAGGTGTCAATTCTACAAAGGAAAGGCAGATTGGCAGAAAGTTAAGCCTGTGCGCGATGCAATCACCATTCCACTGATTATAAATGGTGATATAAACTCAACAATGTCCGCCAAGAAAGCTATGATGCAATCCGGTGCTGATGGCGTTATGATCGGTCGATCAGCCTGTGGTCAGCCTTGGTTGCCGGGACAAATCGCCAATGAACTGGCAGGTAAAAAATTCGTTGAGCCAAGTTTACAACAGCAAGGTAAATACTTGTTGGAGCAATTTTCTGGAAGTTTGGATTTGTACGGTCAAAAACTTGGTGTTACAATGTTTCGCAAACATATTGCGTGGACGATTGATGCTGCTTTTTCATCCCTTAAAACCAAGTCAGAACTGTCGGAATTACGCTCTAAAATTTGTCGGAGCACGAATCCTGAAGAGATAACAGATCAATTGTATGAACTTTTCTCATCCAAGGAGAAAGCGCGCGCCGCATGACCAGATCAAATTCTCAAAAACCGATAATACTCATAGCAAATGGAGAAAGTTCTAGTCAGGCGAGCTTGGCGCGCAATATTACAAAATTAGGCTATAAGGTTCGTGTAACCAATGCATTGGCAACCTTGCTTAACTGGGTAAAAAAGGATCCAGTCTCGCTAGTTATTTTGGATGTCGATCTTTATGAGCCGGCGCGCAATGGTTTTGACGCTTTGCAAGAAATAAAAAGATTTGCTCCTGATTGTCCAATAATTGCCCTTGGCGGTGAAAACACAGTTCTTTCGTCCTTGCTTGCAGCTAGATTCGGAGCAGTAGATTTCTTTGCTCGCCCATATAGCTTTCCCGCTTTAGCTGAAACGATTGCTAACCTTCTTAGTGAGCCATTTGCAGTAAACAGCAATCAGACGACAACTATTCCCATGCCGCTGATTGATCATTCAAAAAGCATGAAGGAGGTGCTACCTCTGATATCTAAAGCCGCTAGTTCAGACTTGCCGGTGATGATATTTGGGCAACCCGGCACAGGTAAATACCGAGTTGCCAATATTATACATCGATATGGATCATTAAAAAAAGAACGTGCATTTACGGTGTTGCCATCAGATATGATCGTGAATTCTTTTAATTTATCAAATGAGTTCATGGCAAGTTCGGCAACTACACTTATCGTGCGTAGATTGCATAGGTTCTCACATGATGCGCAACACTTACTGTGCGATTGGCTAGATAGAAATGAATATAATGAACGCCCCATACGGATAATTTGTACTTTAAGTGAGGGGAGTGCTGACTCTTTAAATACGCATATTGTTATTCCTGAATTGTTGGGTCGGTTGAAGGTATTATCAATTACAATGCCTAACTTACGCAAACGGCGTGATGATATTGTAGAGTTGGCAACTGAATTTTTGGGAACATTTTCAGCTCGACGTAAAACACTAAGTAAATGTAGCGAAGAAGCGCTAAAATCTTGGCCGTGGCCGGGTAATGTCCGAGAGTTAAAAAACTTTATTGCCGCTGTTAGTGTCCAGATTTCTGCTCCAATTATTGACGAAGAAAAACTGCGACCCTTGTTAGATTCAATGCATAATCCTAACACTGTGGACTTCGCGTTAGAAATGTTTATTGAGCAAATACTAAGTGAAAACAAAGCATTACTGGCAAACTCAGAAAGCAATACGGGCGCTTATAAAGCTGTAATTTCAGTAATTGAAGAGCATCTGCTTGCAAATGTTCTTGATCGAGTAAGTGGCAATCAATTAGCAGCAGCAAAATTTCTTGGCATCAATCGAAATACATTGCGAAAAAAAATTAATGAATACGACCTTGCTCGTAAAAGGTGAATTTATCGCAACATCCTGTTGATTTACCGCAACACCTAAGTAATAATCAGCTAAGTTTGACAAACGAGATATAGTTCTATTCTGATGAGTGTTCTTCCCAGTACACATCAAGTGGCCGACCGGTTTTCAAAGCCCCTTACTTTGTTGTCTTCAACAATTTTTGCGACCCTGTACGCATTAGCAATTTCCGTTGCCATTTTGAGTGCCTTTTTTGCGCTTTCTGGGGCAGGGCGACTTGGGCCAGCTAGTCAGGCACTTTACTTGATATTGCTGGCCAACCTGGCTCTTATCGTTGGGTTAGCCATTTATCTTGGTTTTCGCTTACTAAGATTAATGGGGCGTTCTACTGCTGGTGAGTTTGCTCCTCGCTTGCACGTTCGTTTTGCTACTCTTTTTAGCGGCGCTGCATTGCTTCCTGCTATTGTCGTTGGGATATTTTTTGCGATTGTATATTCGCAAGGTATTGAGAACTGGTTTTCACCGGTTGTTGAGACCGCCGTTGATCGGGCTGCGACTGTAGCCGAAGCAGCCTTTAATGCCGAACGTGATGAAATTGTTAGCGAAATTCGTCCTATGGCAATTGATTTAAATCAGCCGCAAGCAGCCAAGCAACTGGTTGATGGTCCAATTATCTTCACTAATTATCTGCGTTTACAAGCTGAGAGACGATTTTTTCAAGCTGCTTATATAATTGATAGTAATGGATCTATTTTAACTATGGTCGAGTTCGATGGCTCGCCAGAATTTGCTGCGCCGACATTAGAGGCCTTACAAGCAGCAGATTCTGGAAGCATCAATCTACACTTTGAAAATGATAAAAACTTAATTCGAGGATTATATCGTTTGCAATCCTATAAAGATGCCTATTTGTATGTAGCTAGGTTTGCGACCGGTGGCAGCCTGCTTAACCTCATTAAAGCCCAAGACGCTAGAAACGCATACCGTGAAGCAAATTCTCAGCGCGGTCGCCTGACCAGATCATTTGCGCTGGTATATTTGGAGATTGCCCTTTTAGTTGTAATCGGCGCAATTTGGGTGGGGTTAGCCGCAGCTAACCAAATTGTACTTCCTATCGGCAGGTTAGCTCAAGCAGCGCTTAAAGTTCGAGATGGAGACCTTAATGTCAGGGTGCTACCAAATAAGCAAAATGACGAGCTCGCAAGCTTAACTAGAGACTTTAACGAAATGACTACCAGGCTCTCAACCCAAAGGTCTGATCTTATAACGGCCCGTGATTTATCTGAGCAAAGGCTACGGTTTTCTGAAACAGTATTATCAGGAGTTAGCGCTGGAGTTTTCGGGGTTAATCAGAACTTTGAAATCACTTTAGCAAACTCATCTGCCTGCGAGTTATTAAACATAAACCCAGAAGATGTATTTGGTAAAAACATAAACTTGATCGCCCCTTTCTTTAGTGACCTGCTGGGGCAGGTTAATGCTGGTAGCCTTAATCCAATTAATGCTATTGTCGAGTTTGACAAAGGCAACCAACATTTGATTCTTAACGTGAACATCACACCAGATGGCGGGCAGGGCTATGTCATTACGTTCGATGATATGAGCCAATTAGTCTCAGACCAAAGAAGCGCTGCATGGCGTGAGGTCGCAAGGAGAATTGCTCATGAAATCAGAAACCCTTTAACGCCGATACAGCTTTCTGCAGAGCGTTTAACCCGCAAATACCGAAGTGAGATTTCAAGCAACCCAAAAGTATTTGATCGCTGCATTGAAACCATCATCCGACAAGTTGGAGACATCGGTCGTATGGTTGATGAGTTTTCCTCCTTTGCGCGCATGCCTATGCCAAAAATTGAATCGGTTGATCTATCAAAACTGGTTGTCGACACCGCGTTTAGCCAGCAGGTCTCGTTTCCTGATGTAAATATCACGACTGATAATCAGGCTGAGCAAGTATGGGTTTCATGTGATGCAAGGCTTTCGGCACAAGCTATTTTGAATGTGATAAAAAATGCTGCCGAAGCGACATCAGCTAAGACTGATTGGGAAAAGGGTCAAAAACCTAAGGTGAGCTTAAAGATCAGCCAAGATGATCATTTTGCCTATTTGCACGTAATTGATAACGGCCCTGGTTGGCCGCAAAACAATCGACAAAAGTTAACAGAGCCTTATTTTACAACTCGGCAAAAAGGTACTGGTCTTGGGTTGGCCATTGTGAAAAGAATTATGGAAGATCATAAAGGGCAGTTAGAGCTGCTTGATCGTGAAGATGGAAAATCTGGAGCCGTTTCTAGACTTGGCTTTCCATTGATAAAACCATCTGACAAATCGGAGGAACCTGATGTCTGCTGATATATTGATCGTTGATGACGAAGAGGATATTCGCGAATTAATAAGCGGTATCCTTGAAGATGAAGGTTTTCAAACCCGCATAGCAGACAGTGCATCAAACGCCTTGCTTGAAGTTCGAACCCGTAAGCCGGCATTGGTGATCTTAGATGTGTGGTTGCAAGGCAGTGAGCTTGATGGCTTGGGGGTGCTTGAAGAAGTTAAACGATTAGACGAAACCTTGCCGGTTATTTTGATCTCTGGTCATGGCACCATTGAAACCGCAGTCGCAGCAATTCGCAAAGGCGCATATGACTTTGTAGAAAAACCGTTCAAAAGTGATCGTTTATTATTATTAGTTAGGCGAGCTTTAGAATTAACAAAGTTGAAGAGAGAAAATACCGCGTTAAAAGCCAAAGAAGTCCCAAACATTGAACTGATAGGCAATTCTTCGAGAATTAATTCAATTCGGCAGATTGTACACAAAGTCGCACAGGCAAATTCTCGAATTATGGTGCTTGGAGGAATGGGCGCTGGCAAAGAAACAATAGCCAGAGCTATCCATTTGCAGTCTCATCGTGCCAACGGGGAGTTCGTGGTTGTAAATGCGGCAGCTTTGGATCCAGAATCTGTTGAGCATGAGTTGTTCGGTGTTGAAGATTCTGCGGGTCGAACTACAAAAACCGGATTATTTGAACAAGCTCATATGGGCACATTGTACATTGACGAAGTCACTGATATGCCGCTCCCAACGCAAGGAAAGTTATTGCGAATTCTGGTTGGGCAGTACTTTCGCCGAGTAAATGGACAACACCCTGTTAATGTTGATGTTCGCGTTATCAGTTCCTCGTCACGCAACTTGCAGGTGGAGATAAACAAAGGCAGATTCCGCGAAGACCTCTACCATCGCCTAAATGTAGTGCCAGTTAGTGTTCCATCATTAGGCGAACGTAGAGAAGATATTCCAGATCTTGTTCACTACTTTTCCGATAAAATTAGCCAAAGTTCCGGTTTGATAAAACGCGAAATTGGTGAGGACGTCATGGGTTGGATGCAGGCAGCAGATTGGCCCGGTAATGTCCGGCAATTGCGTAATTATGTCGAACGCCTTATGATATTGGCTGAGGGATCCAACGATCAGATGATCTCATTGGCTCATATTCCGGCCACAGCGGAGTCGTCGCAAGATTCTAATGGTCTTAGCGTCGATCGTTTGGTGTCTTTGACTTTACGCGAGGCTAGGGTTGAGTTTGAGCGAGAATACTTAACAGTCCAAATTAATCGGTTTGGAGGCAATATTTCCAAAACGGCTAATTACATAGGAATGGAACGTTCCGCTTTGCATAGAAAGTTAAAGACATTAGGTATCGGCTCAAGCCGCCAAATAGACACCGGAGCTTCACTGTGAAGGTAATCGTTTGTGGTGCGGGCAGGGTTGGTTATGGCATTGCGGAAAAATTGTGTGCGGAGAACAATGAAGTAACCGTTATTGATTTATCCGCTAAGCTAATACACAAAATAAGCACGAATTTGGATGTTCGCGGTGTAGTTGGCCATGGCGCTCATCCAGATGTATTAGTTCGAGCTGGCATTGAAACCACGGACATGATCATTGCTGTGACGCACTTGGACGAGGTAAATATGATTGCCTGTCAATTAGCTCATACCTTATTTGATGTGCAGACAAAAATAGCCAGAGTCAGGGCTCAAAACTATTTAGACCCTGCCTGGCAGGATTTATTTTCACGCAACCATATGCCCATTGACGTGGTTATTTCTCCAGAATTAGAAGTTGCTACAGCAGTATTGCAAAGAGTGACAACGCCAGGCGCGTTTATGAACACACCATTTTCTAATGGTCGCGTTAGTTTGCTCGGGGTACGTTTGTTGGAAAATTGCCCGATTTCTAATACAGCTCTGACCCAATTAACTGAGCTGTTTCCAGACCTCAACTCGATGGTGGTTGGTATTAAACGTGGTGGAAAATTATTTGTTCCCAAAGGAGAAGACCAAATTCTTTCTGGGGACGAGATTTATGTCATAGCCCACCAAGATCAAGTTAATCGAACTTTGGATATTCTTGGTCGAAATGAAGATAGAGGGCGCAGGATCATTATGGTCGGCGGCGGCAATATTGGTGTGAATTTGGCTAGTGAGTTAGAAAAAATTCCTGGCATACGAACAAGAATGATTGAATTGGATAAGCACACTGCGCAAAAAGCATCAATTTCACTCAAGAAAACTGTGGTGCTGCACGGTGATGGGCTTGATAGAGATACCTTGCTTGAGGCCGGGGTTAATTCTGCTGATATTTCGATAAGCATTAGCGATGATGATCGCGTAAATGTTCTTTCAGCTGGATTAGCCAAAGAAGCTGGCGTGCGCCGGGCCCTTTGCCTTGTCAACGATCGAACTTTGGATGCCTTAAAAGAATCGTTGGGCGTTGATATTTTTATTGACCCCCGCGAGACCACAATTTCAATAATTCTGCAACACGTTCGCAAAGGTAGAATATTGGCAGTACAAACGATTGAGGACGGGCAAGCAGAGGTTATTGAGGCTATTGCTCTTTCAACGTCTCCTTTGGTAGGGCGGCCACTTAGAGATGTAGATATTCCCAGCGGCATACGTGTTGGGGCAGTAACTAGAAACGATGAGGTTCTTTTTCCTAGCGGCTCGTTTGTTATCAAGGCAGAGGATCATGTTATTTTATTTGTTGAGCGTTCTGAGATTCCTACAGTGGAGAAAATGTTTCGGGTAAGTGCAGAATATTTCTAGTTCTACTTTGTGGGAGAAATACTATAATTGGAATCTTGAAAATTCTGGCATTCGCTTGTTTTGGGCTGACGATCTTGGCTTTAGTTTGTGCGGGCTTAGCTTTGGCATTTTTAGAGCCTGATGCAATTATGGCGTTTGGTTTTTCTGCATTTGTGAGTTGCAGTATTGGTTTGATTTTTGCGATCATCTCCCGTGGCGGAGCAATTCATTTATCGACTCGCAGGTCAATTATTCTGTTGGTGGTGTTTTGGCTTACTATTCCAATGTTAGCCGCGATACCTATGCTGGAAATTGATGGCGCTCAAGGCTGGGTAAGGGCTTATGTGGGGGCTATCTCACATTTTTCGACTACAGGTGCCATGATAGCTGACCCGGCACTCTTGCCGCGCTCGTTTTTATTTTGGCAGGCTGGGCTGCAATGGGCAGGTGGCTACTCATCCATTGTTATGGCGCTTTTGATATTGGCGCCTCTAAACATGACGGCACCCGGAGTTCACCGCTCACCTTTTTTGACTATTGAGCATGGAAATCTTGCTGGCCGTATTGGACTGATCGCTTGGAGCATGCTGGTGATTTATGGCGGAGCATCTTTAGTTGTGCTCCTGTTTTTAGTTGCGTCTGGACTGGATGTATTTGATGCATTTTTAGTCACGATGGGAACAATTTCAACTGGAGGATTTGTTGCTGAATCCGGATATTTTCCAGAGGGTTTTGGATCATTAGGAAGCTGGGTTGGGTCTATTGCAATGTTGTTTGGTGCAATAAGCTTTGCCGTCCACTGGGACGTAGTTCAGCGCAGAACCAGTTATCTGAAAGATCGTGAGACCATCGGATATCTATTCGTAATATTAGCTGCAGGGTTGTTAGTTTGGGCTTTAGGCAAACCACTTATGCCTGCTATTCAAAGTGCAATCTCATTGCTTACAACAACTGCAGTACCTATGGATATAAGTGGGTTTTCCGTTTTACCTGAACCGCTTGTCATGGCGCTAATTTTAGTTGGAGGAGCCGCTGTATCAACAGTGGGCGGTGTAAAAATAATTCGATTGATGATTTTATTCCGACAATCCAAAGTAGAGCTATCCAGGCTTTCTCATCCTTCAAGCACGGGGTCGGTGCAGTTTCGCCAAATGACTATTGGCCCACAAGAAATGGTGGGGTTGTGGGTTTATATTCTTGGATACGCCGTTGTAATTGCCTTTGTTGCTATTTTACTTGGGCTAGATGGGATTGAATTTGGTGAGGCTAGTCAACTTGCAATTTTGTCAATTTCAAATGCTGGGCCTGCTTATATTCCAGAAAACGGTATAGCAGGAGATTTTTCTGCGCTTTCAGATCCTGTATTATTGACCTTAGGCTTGGTAATGGCATTGGGACGAATTGAAATTTTAGCAGCTGTTGCCATTCTTTCGCCAGAATTTTGGAGGGAATAATTGTTATGTCCAGAATTGCATATGTAAATGGAAAATTTCTAGCGCATAATCGCGCACAGATTCATATTGAAGATAGAGGATACCAGTTCTCGGATGGAGTATATGAGGTCTGGGCGATCCAAAACGCAAAGCTGCGTGATCATCAAGATCATTTAACAAGGCTTATCCGTTCTTTGCGAGAATTGGACATTCCGTTTGTTCATAGTCCTGGTTCTCTAAACAGTATCTTGTATGAGGTCATAAGACGTAATCGAGTGCGTAATGGTTTTGTATACTTGCAAATCACTCGCGGAGTTGCTGCCCGCGATCATGGGTGGCAGGCCGGATTGCGCCCATCTTTGGTGGTTACAGCTAAACCTGTTGACCCGCAAAAAGCTGAGTTCACGGCAAGCCAAGGTGTGTCGGTAATAACTTTGCCTGATTTGCGTTGGAAACGCCGTGACATCAAAAGCGTGTCCTTATTACCAAATGTTATGGCCAAGCAAGCTGCACGTAAGCAGGGGGCTTTTGAGGCATGGTTAGTTGATGAACAAGGTTATGTTACCGAAGGAACATCCTCAAATGCTTGGATATTAACTCAAGATAATGTTCTTGTTACCCGTTCTGTGAACTCAGAAATATTAAGTGGTATTACTCGCTTAAGCCTTTTAGGTATTGGGCAAGAGCATCAATTAAAAATTGAGCAGCGCAAATTCACCGTCGAAGAAGCTGAGGCAGCAAAAGAAGCCTTTATGTCTGCTGCGACGGCATTGGCAATGCCGGTCGTTAAAATCAATCAATCTGTAATTGGCGACGGAAAGCCCGGATTGATTGCCAGTCGATTGCGTCAAGCTTATATTGACTTAGGTAATTGATGAGCTTGACAAGTAGTCACCCAATACCAGTAAATTAGTTCACTTTCTTAGAGCAATAGGTTAAATGAATGTAATCGAATCGCTCATAAAAAGAAAAATGGAGCAAACCATGGCTGCGGATAAGAAACAAAACCTGCAAGATACGTTTCTAAATACGGTGCGAAAGACCAAAACACCCCTGACAATTTTTCTGGTAAACGGAGTAAAATTACAAGGAGTCGTTACTTGGTTTGATAATTTTTGTATGTTGTTGCGCCGGGATGGTCATTCGCAATTGGTGTATAAACATGCCATATCCACCATTATGCCATCTGCACCGGTCTCTCTTTTTGAGCCGTCCGACGAAGTTGACGAAGATTGAGTTCAACTAAGGTCGAGGCGCAGCCTGCAATTGTTATTAGACCTCATTATCGGACAGATTTTAGCAATAGCGATCCCCAAAATGCATTAAGCGAAGCGCAAGGACTTGCGGTTGCGTTAGGGCTGTCTGTTGTTCATGCAAGCGTAATCAATATCAGGAAAATTATCCCTGCGACATTTATTGGCGGTGGGGTTATTGAAAGCTTATTGATTAAAATTAAAGAGACCAACGCCAAGTTACTTATTATTGATGCTGATCTTAGCCCTGTGCAGCAACGAAATCTGGAAACCGCCATGCAAGTCAAGGTGCTTGATCGCACCGGGCTTATTTTGGAAATTTTTTCATTGCGAGCCCTAACCAAAGAGGGCCGTTTGCAAGTGGAATTGGCACGCATCGTTTATGAACGATCCCGGCTAGTACGAACATGGACGCACTTAGAGAGGCAGCGAGGTGGTAAGGGGTTTTTGGCTGGGCCGGGTGAGAGGCAAATTGAATCAGATCGGCGAGATCTATCAGATAAAGCGGTTGCATTAGGGCGCCAACTGGAAAAAGTGCGCCGCACACGTCGATTGCACCGCAAAGCTCGCAAAAAACGGGACTGCCCGATTATTACATTGGTTGGTTATACGAATGCTGGAAAGTCAACTTTATTTAATCGGCTAACTGATGCAAATGTATTTGTTCAAGATATGCTGTTTGCCACGCTGGATCCAACCATCCGTGAGGTTAAATTAAATCAAGATCTCACGGCAGTATTATCAGATACCGTTGGCTTCATTTCAAACTTACCGACTGAATTGATTGCCGCATTTAGAGCTACTTTAGAGGAGGTTACAGAAGCAGATCTTATTTTACATGTTCGCGACATTGCTTCGCCATTTTCTGAGGAACAGCGACAAAACGTAGAGCAAGTTATGGCAAAACTATTGGAGCAAAGCGCTAAATTGCCGCCAGTTTTGGAAGTATGGAATAAAATAGACCTCACAGATTCAGAAACACGAGAGTTTTTAACCGCAAAAGCAGCAAAGCAGGAAACAAAACCCATACTTATTTCAGCGAACACGGGTGAGGGGCTTGAAGAGCTGACGGCAAAAATGTCTGATTTACTTGATGCAGGTCATTGTGTTTTACAATTAACAATCCCGCCGGGGCAAAGTGACGCTTTTGATTGGATTCAACGCCATGGCCGCATTTTGCAATGTGATGCTATTGAAGACAGCAGTGATTTGGATTGTGTAATTAAGATGGATAGACCAGCTTTTAATAAATTCAAATCTACTTTCCCAAAATTAGCTCCATATATTTGTGGTTAGAGCATTTCCAGCAAAAGTGGGAACCGGTTTTGCGGTAGGAAATGCGACAGCAAAAGGACTAAGTGATATTTCCAGCAAAAGTGGGAACCGGTTTTGCGGTAGGAAATGCGACAGCAAAAGGACTAAGTGATATTTCCAGCAAAAGTGGGAACCGGTTTTGCTATTCGTTTATTTTGGACTGGTTCCATAAAGCATCCATTTCGTCCAGTGTCGATTGATCCGGTGTCTTTCCTAAGTCAGATAACTTTTGTTCAATATACTTAAATCGTTTGAGAAATTTCATATTTGTTTGGTTTAATGCTGCATCTGGATTTACATTCAATTTTCGGCATAAGTTAATGCAAACAAACAATATATCACCTAGCTCTTCTTCTATGCGTGTTTGACCTTCATCCTCGTTAATGCAAGATTTTAACTCGGTTAACTCCTCCTCTAACTTCTCAAATACAGATTGCAATTCCGGCCAGTCAAAGCCGACGCGCGCTGCTCGTTGCTGTAATTTCAGCGCTTTTAAGTTTGCCGGAAGGGTGTTCGGGATTCCAGCTAAAACCCCTTTGACGCCTTTTTCATCACGCTCTTTAGCTTTTTGATTTTCCCAGGCAGCTGCTTGATCTTCGGGATTTGCGATCATAGCATCCGCAAAAATATGTGGGTGACGCCGGATCATTTTATCGCAAATGGACTTAACCACATCCTCAAAATCAAAGGCTCCTAACTCACTGGCTAGTTGCGCGTGAAAAACTGATTGAAATAACAAGTCTCCCAATTCATCACGCAAATCATCCATATGACCGCGCGCAATAGCATCAGTCACTTCATAGGCTTCTTCGATAGTGTGCTGAGCAATAGAGCTGAAATCCTGTTGTAAGTCCCACGGGCAACCAGCATTAGGGTCGCGTAGGCGCTCCATTATCTTCAGCAATTGATCAATCGAAGTTAAGTTTTTCATTTGAACCTTGCATATTGATACCATTTTCTAGGGACACTCATGCAAAAGGCGCGGCTCGCGTCAACCCAGAGTGATTTATTCAGTCGATTTACCTAAATCGAATTACTGCTATTGATCATTAAAGCGGTTTATAGCGGTTTCAATGGCCGTAGCTGCTTTATCTGCTGGCTCCCAACCGCCAATTTTGACCCATTTCTCATGCTCTAAATCCTTATAATGGCTAAAAAAATGCAATATTTGATCAATCATTACCGGAGGCAAGTCGGTGTATTCGCGTACATCTTCATAATAGGGGTGAATGCGACTAACTGGGACTGCTAGTATTTTTTCATCAGGGCCAGATTCATCTTCCATCTGCAACATTCCCACAGGGCGGGCTTGCAAAATACACCCGGCAATCACAGGAACTCGACCAACAACCATAACGTCAATTGGATCACCATCTAACGATAATGTGTTGGGAACAAACCCATAATTACCAGGGTAATACATAGCGGTATGCAAAAATCTGTCTACCTGCAGCGCTCCTGAGACCTTATCGATTTCGTATTTTACTGGAACGCCGCCGAGCGGTATCTCTATAAGTACGTTTAAATTCCAAGGGGGGGCGATGCCAGGTGCAATTTTGTCAATATTCATAGTATCGGCTCGTTTCAAATTGTTGACGATTTTGCGGGTTCTAGTCTGCTTTTACCAGACCTACAATAAGAGATTCCATAAATGTAGAGAAATCATGATTACTGATTAGTTTTGGATTGTAGGGGTTTTATGACAGGGCCGACTTATCGCTAGGAACAGTTTGCGCATAATATATATTATGTGTTGTTATTTCTAGTGAGTATTTGCAATTAATGATTTTATTACAAATAATTGGCTAGCTTTATTCATCCGCATGATCGCGCCTGCTGCATGCTTCTAAATATCTGAAGAAGAAATCTCCATGCCATCAAATGCCGGCACAACATGCTCTGGCAGTTTTTCCAGCAAAGTCTGATAATCCATATCAATGTGCATATTTGTTAAAATTGCCCGGCGAGGCTTTAACCGCGCAATCCACTCTAACGCCATATCCAAGTTAAAATGCGTTGGATGTGCCGGTAACCGCAAAGCATCAATGATCCAGACATCAAGGCCTTGTAATAATGGAATGCTGTTTTTAGGGATATCAGAAACATCTGGTGTATAGGCAATAGATCCAGATCGAAAGCCTAATGACTGTATATTTGGACCATGATGCAGAAGTATAGGTGTAAAGCAAACTTCTCCACCAGCGCCATCAATCTTAAATTTTATTCCAGAACTTGGCATCTGCTGCTCATCTAAAATCGCAGGATAAGCAGAGCTATCATCTTGCCTGAATGCATATTCAAAACGCCTGTACAATGTATTTCGCGTGGCTGCATCCATATACACCGGTATTTTTGTTTTCATCAAATATGCAATCTGACGCAAATCATCCAGCCCGTGAGTTTGGTCAGCGTGGTCGTGCGTGTACAAAACTGCATCTAATGAATGACAATTAGCGGCCAAAAGCTGTTCGCGCATATCAGGGCTGGTATCAATTAGAACGTTTGTCTGCACATTGCCCTGCCCCTTACATAACAAAATTGAACATCTGGAACGCCGGTTTTTGGGTTCGCTTGGATCACAATCACCCCAGCGGTTCCCAATCCGCGGTACACCTCCAGATGATCCACAACCTAAAATTCTAATTTTAACGTCCGAATCTGTCACGGTCTTCTTGCTCGTGTAAACAGGTCAAAAAATGCCTGTGAGGTCAAAAGCTCGGCTTCAGCAGCGCTCCAACCTTTAATGCTTGCTAATTGATCACGAATTAACGGCAAATATGATGGCTCATTGCGTTTGCCTCTATGTGGAATTGGCGCTAAATACGGGCAATCAGTTTCCAGCATAATCCGATCATCTGGCATGTGCTCTTTAATAATATCACGGACACTTTGCGCATTTTTGAATGTGCTAATTCCGTTGACACTAAAATACCCACCTAAGCCAGACCCAAGTTTTGCCAATTCTGCTCCCGATGTATATGAATGTAAGACAAAACGAAACGACTGTTTTTTATACTCGCAAGATAAAATTTCCATCATGTCCGCATCAGCTTCACGAGTATGGATTACAATTGGTAATTTTGTGGTTTTAGCAGCTTCGATATGTCTTTGAAAGTTTGCTATTTGCACATCGCGTGGGCTGAAATCGTAATGATAATCAAGTCCGGTTTCTCCGATAGCGATAACTTTTTCATGATTTGACTTTTCTACGAGAGTTTCGACCGCAAGCCATTGATGTTCCGCAGCATAATGCGGATGAACACCTATTGTGCACCAAGTGTTTATATTAGACAAAGACAGAGTCAATACCCGCTCAAATTCCTCCATTTTACAGCAAATATTAACAATAGTTTCAACGCCGGCCGCCTTAGACCTGAGGGCTACATCAGATAAATCATCAGCAAAATCTGAATGATGTAAATTGGCATGAGATTCAACCAGCATTAGGGCTCTCCTTTATCTGGCTCGCAAGTCTCGATGCTCTTTGGATGTTCTGTAACAATTGATGGATGACCATAGCAGGGTCAAGGTTTATCCGTGTCAGATCATTTTGCAGCACTTGGTTTTCTTCAACAGCTTTAAACCACGGTGTAATTGCATGTGTTTCTCCAGAATTTGCCAATTGACGTATTTTCTGTTCCAGACGAACTTGCAGCAGGCTTAGGAATAAATCTAATGATTGCGCTGCTTTTTTTTGCGATAATTTATTTGCCAAATCATGAAGTTTTACGTGATTAAGATTTGGAAATTCATAAAAAAAACGATCAATGACAGCCCAAAGACCGCCATCTTGATTGCCTGCACCTTTTGTATTGATAATCTGAAGTGCGCGTCCGGGACAACCAGCTGACAATTTAGCTGCAAACAGCGCATCTTCTTCATTTGCACCGCATTCCATTGCAATTCTTTTTGTAATGCTTGCTCCAGGGGCCCTCAGTTTCAATCTACGGCAACGAGAGGTAATTGTCGTCAATAACCTCCCGGGCTGATGGCTGATTAAAATCAGCAGACCTCTTTTTGGAGGTTCTTCTAAAGTTTTCAGCAAAGCGTTAGCTGCATTTCTGTTGAGATCATCCACGCAATCAACAATGCAGACCCGCCAGCCATTACCGGCGGCCTGATTGGCAAACATATGTCCAATTTCCCTAATTTGATCAACACTAATTTCATTGCGCCATTTTTTGGTTTTTTCATTCCAACTATTGGTCGTCACCTTCAAATCAGGGTAACTGCCCGCCGAAATTTGTCGGGAAATATGATCTTCTGGCACACAGCCCAACAGCCCATTTGCTGCATCTGGGGTTGCTCCGGATAGTCGCCGCGCCATTCTATACGCCAACGTAGCCTTTCCAGCGCCTTTTGGCCCTTGTATCAGCCAAGCATGGTGCAGTTTTTCTGCTTTCATTGAGTTTAAGAAGCTTTGCTCTGCAAGTTCATGGCCGAACAGGGTTTGTACATTTCGTGGATGCGGACAGTTCTCAATTTGATCAGGGGCAGTCCCCTGCCCATTCCCGTTCATGAAGAAAACTCACTGGCAAATTTATCGGCAACTAATTGGGTAATTTGTTTCGATATTTGCTCAATTGGAAGAGTCCCGTCGATGACAACACACCTATCTGGATCAGCATCTGCAATTTGTAAAAAACCGCTTTGAACTTTTTTGTAAAATTCTTCCGGGTGTTTTTCGAATCTGGAAATAGTTTGTCCGCGCTTAGTAACCCTACGCAAACCATTTTGGTAGGGTACGTCTAAAATTATAGTCAGATCCGGCGCAAAAGAACCCAAAACAATATCATGAAGTTGCCTAATTCGATCGAGTGAAACTCCGCCAGCAAAGCCTTGATACACAGTTGTTGAATCTGCAAAGCGATCCGATAATACCCATGTCCCTTCGGCGAGTTTTGGCTTGATTCTCGTTCTCACCAACTCAGAGCGGGCAGTGTACATAATCAACATCTCCTCTAATGCTGACCAGCGTCCTGTTGGCCCGCTAGTGACCAACTCACGCAGGGCCTCAGCCATAGGCGTTCCTCCAGGCTCACGCGTGCAATAAGTCGCTTTGTTTCTAGAGTTAAGAAAGCCTTCTAACTCTCTGATTTGGGTGCTTTTCCCAGCACCTTCCCCGCCCTCAAATGTTATGAAATGCCCTGACATTTGAACTTAGTCCTTATTCGGCCTTTGCAGTAAATGCACAAACCCGTCTATTACACGGCTGAAATAACCTTTTTTGGCTACATCATCACTAGCCAGAAGCTCTACTTCGATAACGGGTTGACCGACCGCATAAATACGCAATATTCCGACTTTCTGTCCCTCGGCAATAGGCGCAAGGATCGGGCCATTATATACGATTTCAGCTCTTACTTTCCTCGCATCAGGCTTGAATAAGCCCAATGAGACGCTAGAAGCCACTTCTACTCGTACTGTTTTCTTGGTTCCTAGGGCGACCTTAACCGAGCCAACAGATCGATCCCCTTCAAACAGTTTTTTGACCTCAAACTCGCGAAACGAAGCTCGCATGATACGCACGGATTCCTGGACACGATCGCGCTTGCTGTTCATTCCAGCGGCAACTATAATGCGTCTGTTATCTCCTTGCTTTGCTGAACCGACCAGACCATACCCAGCCTCTTTAGTGTGCCCAGTTTTTAATCCGTCAGCGCCTTCAAACAAAGCCAAAAGTGGATTTCGGTTAAACCGATTTGAAGGCGCAGCCTTGCACCAATCAAACTCACGCTCAGCAAAGTATTCATAGTATTTTGGGAATTTTTTTATGATTAACTCTGACATTCTTGCTAAATCAATAGCGCTTACTTCATGATCTTCGGCGGGCCAACCTGTAGCATTTACAAAGTTTACACTTAACAGGCCTAACTCATGAGCACGTGCGGTCATCATTTTGGCAAAGTCTGCTTCTGATCCGCTAATGTTTTCCGCGAGAGTAATTGCTGCATCATTACCGGAAAGGACAATTACGCCACGAATTAAATCTTCAACCCTCACCCGTTCTTTTGGTCGCAAGCACATGGTTGATGAACCAGAGCGAAACCCACCTCTACGCCACGCGTCATCAGAAACCGTGAACAAGTCATCAAGCGATAAAGAGCCGTTTTCCAATCTTTCAAATACAATATAAAGCGTCATTATTTTTGTCATAGACGCAGGCGGTATTGGTCTTCTTGCATCTTTTTCAAACAAGATAGCGCCAGTTTCACCATCTAAAATAACAACTACTGGCGCCTTGGTGTTAAAACCTTGGGCCTGAACAGAAACCGGAGGAAGTATCAATAATGCTAGAACAATCAAAATTCGCATAAATTTAGCTTTGCCATAAAATAAGGGACGGCCACTTTGGCCGCCCCAATCATTGCACGATTCAATTTGCCAAGCAAAGCATGAACTTGAAATCAATTTTGTTGCGTTACTCTAGCTTTTGTAAATCCGGCGAGAACAACTTCCCGTTGCTGTGATTGAGCTTGGCTTTTTTTCGCATAAGGCCCGATCAGAACCCGATAAATATAACGGTTATTTACCCAAGCAGGCTGCACAATAGGGGTGGCTTCTATTTGCATTTGCTCTGCAATTTGTTTTGCTTTGTTCTGATTGGAAAACGCACCAGCTTGAACAAACCAGCCGCTTGCCGAAGTACGTGGACGCGACAAAGCTATTTTGTATTTTTTCTGCGTGTCTTGCGGCCAAGAGTTTTCAGCATTAGTTTTGTTCACAGCGTGATGAATGGCTGGGGTTGTTGATGCTCTATTCGATGCCGTATGAATTGGTAGTAATTTTCCAGTTAACGGCGCGGGCCCTACATATTCAACACGAACTTTTGTAATACCATTTGAGTGATACCCCAATTCCTTTGCCGCACGTTTTGATAGATCAATCATACGGTCATCAATAAATGGCCCGCGATCATTCACACGCACTAAGATTTGTTTCCCGGTTTTTAAGTTGGTAACCCGAACTACAGATGGCAGCGGTAATGTCGGGTGTGCCGCTGTCATGGCATTTTGATTGAATATTTCTCCATTCGCAGTTTTCTTGCCATGAAACTTTGGCCCATACCATGATGCAATTCCAATGCGATTGTAATTATCATCTCTAGCCGGAATATAGGTCTTTCCTTTTATGGTGTATGGACGACCTATTTTTTGATGGGCGGCACCAGCAACCCTATGGAGGCCTTGAGTAGCACCTTGGCTAGTGTTTTGGCTTTGTAAAGATTGCGACCCATGTGTGCCATATTTTGGAGCGCCCCAATTGCTGCCGCTATTAGAAACGTAACTACTACCAGAGGCGCATGCGGTTACAACACCAACAGCGCCTGTAAGAATAAGGGCCCGGATAATTCTTTCCGGGCTAAAGTTTTTTAAGTTAAAATCGAGAACCATTCTTGGCTTCCTTCTTATTGGTCGCGTCTTTGCGCAACATCCGCTTCCTCAGTTGATCCGAGCTGTCTGGACAATACGAACTGTAGGCGAAGAATTTGAATCTTCGCTTAAATGAAATGGTTATTTTTTTATTATTTAGAACGTCACAAGTTGATTTGAATATGATTTAAACTCGATCCAAATGCATTCTTTTGATGATTGATGAAACAAACACCTTAATCTAGAAAAACAGGGCTTGCCCACGGCTAAGAGGCTTGCTACCCCCTCACCTCGAACATGCGGATGGGTGGCAGAGCGGTTGAATGCACTGGTCTTGAAAACCAGCGGGCGCGGAAGCGTCTCGGGGGTTCGAATCCCTCCCCATCCGCCACTTGCCTTCATTGAAACACGGATGTGCCCCGACGCGGGGGTGATTTTCCCTATGTTTCAAAGGGGTTTAGGTCTGGCGACCGAACTTGCGAGAATGCCGGAACACCGCTGATAGCTCTCTTACCCCCGTTTCTCTCTATTCGAGCGACCTTCGGGGCGTTTGAGGTCGGTCGCGAAAGCTCCAACAAAACAAGGGTTTTTCGTGAAATTAGTGCCCGACTGGTTGCAGAGCTGTCAAACCCTCTCGCTCGACAAGAGAAACCCGAAGGAGACGTTCTGGAGCGAAATCCTACGGGAAACTGGGAGAAATGATGCAGCGTTCTCTCTTCGCTGATTCACCCATTCGGCCTCAGGTTTTGCAGCCGTATCGACTGCCCATTTTTTCGGTCAACTCTTGGAAGTATTCACTGTCAGCCGCATCGGACGAAATGTATCGCTGTACGTGCGCTTCGATACCTTCTGCCAACCTTTCGATTGGTTTTCTTAGGACTGATGCCTCACTATTGATTTTCACAGAGGAAACAGCTTCTTTTGCTGCCCATGACGCTGTTGCGAAGTATTCGACGACCCGACGCTGTTCGTTTTCGTCAGGTGTAACATGCAATCTCTGAACGAGCGGTGAATTTCCAAAATGCTGCATCAGCAGCCGCCCAATGAGCCGTGGCCAATCTGAGCCTTCTTTAGTGTAGGGCGGCAGTACCTGACTAGGTCTGGGTTCCCCAACGGTTGGTTGTGCGTAGGCTAGAATGATATGCAGCAATGCGCGCAATCGTACGAGCTCAGCCGTTCCGACTGGTTCTTCAGAGTTGGTTTGGCAGCGTTTATCAAAGGCATCGACAGCTTGCTTTATTTTGGCAGCCGTTGCGCGAGAACTTGCGGTTTTTATTGCAGAGGACGGTTTTGCGTTTTCTTGGGGAAGTGCATGATCATCGTCATTTGTGTCTTCGGGAATTTGAGGTTCGATCAACGAAAAATCACTTTCAGATTTTGCAATTAAATCGTCATCCTTGTCTACGTCATGGTCCGGCCCCACCAAGCCGATCAATCTGTTAAGTGTCATGCCAACATAATTGGCCGAGTTTGGGGATGCTTGAATGGAACCACCAACGCTATGGGGATTGTTGTTCTGGGCCAAAACACGAGCGCGAACAAACTCTTGATAGGGGAGCTTGCTGAATTCGCTTGGGTTGTCCTCGTTGGTTTGGTTGCCCCGTCCTATAATATGAGTTTTTGACGGATCGGGTTCCTCCTCCGAATCAAGGGTTTCGAGTTGGCTCAGAATTTCGATCAGAGCGAGATCTTCGAATTGCGTTTCATCAAGGGAATCGAGAAGTTTCTTCTTACGTCCGCCATGTATTTTTTGAGTCCGGGCCGGCAAAATATCGAGATCAACGATTTGCACCGGTGCTGACGATGAACCGTTTGAGAAATGCAAGATTCCGTATTTTGGCCTATTAACCTCGAGATCAACCGTCACACGACCTTTGGCGAGCTTCTCGGTTGAGATCGGATCAGAAAATCTTTCGCCGTCCCGCATGAAAAGCGCCATCGAATCCGGGTTGTGTCGTTGCGTCTTGGGGGGCGCCCATCTCAGTTGACCGCTGGAAATGATCATCTCTCCGCCGTCAATTATGCTATTATTCTCATTGGTCTGATCAGCAGCATCCAATACCATCTCGTTGATTTCATCGGCCTCAAGGCGGGCCGTGGTGTATCCGGACAGGTCAAGAGCGTCCAGGGTGGTTCCTCTGGGGACCCGGCGATAAACCCCAGCTTCAGCATTTCCGCTCTGCCCGGTTAACCCCAACAGAGCTGGATATGAGCAATTGATGCTTCCGGAAATTACATGATCCCATTGCTGACCCAGGGCGATGAACAGCTTGGCATGAATCGGGCGATTGTCAGAAAAACTTGCGGCGTCAAATACTTGGGTATTCTGCAGGCCGCCAAGCTTGTTTTTGGGAAAGCCACTTCGTTCGTTTTCGATCAACAAATCCGTTGGTGGGCCTCCCAAGGTTTCGCGAAGCTGCCTCAAGCCTTCGAGCTTTTTGTCCCAGAACGGGGATAGCACGATAAGGCGCTCTATCTGATCATCGCCGATATGCCCTGCAATCTGATCCTTGATCGTAATGCCTGGACGATCCAGGATGATTGCCATCTTGTCTGCCGGGTTTGGCGCTATTTCAAAGCTCGGGTCAGAAGTGTTGATCCAGGGCGTCCAGCGCCGGGCTCGATCCAAGCTGGAAGAGAACCAAGGGTCATCATCCGGAACATATCTGCTGATGTATTCAAGCGCCCGCGCAAAAAGTGGGACAAAATCCGGCTGTTCGGTGCTGTAGGCTATGCTTGCGATCAATTCCTTGTTGCCGCCCAAGCCTGGGGCCGTGAGATTGGCCGACCCGATCATCAACCGTCCCTTTTTTGCCCCAAGCAACAGGGTGATTTTCGGGTGGAAGGCGGCCGGAGCATCAATCTTGATCAGGTGATAGCTGCTACCGGCGAACATCGGCGGTCCGGTTTCCGTAAATGCCAAATTCGCCATCTGGCGGTCCACAAGAACACAGATGTTTCGACAACCTGCGCTTCGGAGCCTGGGGAGCGGCACGTCTTCGAAGGCTTGGGCGCCAAACGAATAAGTCGTCATGAAAGCCGTGTGAAATCCAGATTCGCCAAACGCCTCGAAGTACCTCATGACCTGTTTACCGCAGCACGACCGTAATCCGTCAGCCCATGCTCATCGATCAGCTTCATATCTTCCAGAAATCTTAGCGCTTGGGTGATCCTGGGACTGCTGGGGGCGACCGTGAAATCATTTCGATATCTGATTTGACCGTCCTCAGGCTCCATCAGAAACGTATAGGCTTTCTGGTGGCGAAATTTACGCGAAGCAACCCACAAATGCTGCTTTAGAATGCGCGAACTGATCATGTCGTAGAGAACGTCTCGTGCAGGTAAATTGCTCCTCTCATTCAAGAATGAAACTTCTGTGCGAAGAGATTGAAAATAATCAGCCGCATTGAGCGCGGTTTCCAGCGGGCTCGCGAGCTCCTGTGCTTTTTCGATCAAGGACGATATCAAAACAATGGTGGACCTTATCTGCTTACTGATGGAGCCATCCTTTATTGAGTCCCGCATTTTCTCGAAAGAATCATGCGTTGACCCTTGTCCGGCCCTCAGGTCGGAACAATATTGTCCCCAATCAGTTTCCTTCGGTTGTGCGTATTCGACGAGTTGATTGGTGATGCCGTCCAGCGTCACGCGCTTGGATGGGGCACCGCGCAAGATCGACAGTGCGGCATGCAGAATGCTTTCGTAAGCAAGCCGCATCAGGTCACTGGCTTGATATAGGGCCCACAAATTTTGGGTTTCCGCATCAGGACTGCTTTTTTTACTCGTGGAATACCAGTCCCATTTCGCCTCCTCTGCGGGTGGAACGGAGCCAAAGCTGTCAGTGAGGCGCAATAACATCAACATCGTCCTTCGGCGCATGACGTCCGAGGTCGAGGCGTCTTCAAATTCTCCGAGCAGGATCTTGGTTAAATGCTCGTGCTCGGCGCTTCCAAGGAGAATGGACGATGGTTTTAACGGATGTAGCCGGTCCAATTCGCTTTTTGATATTCGCCCATTTTTCACCGCATTAAAAAAAATGTCGGGTAGTTCGCCATTTCCATCGGTAAAAGTTTCGGCGAGTGGCAAGGCGCGGCTGGTGCAGACTGGTATTTGATGTTTCGGGTCTTTTAGCAGCAGCAATCCCATTTCTGCCATCTGAGTGCTGTAAATGCCGCCAAACGCCCCGCCCTTATTGCGCAGATATCGCTGACCCTCGTCTGCATCCGGATCAGCGCCATTTGCGAAATCGATGAA